>TARA_R110000744_G_scaffold1843_2_pt1 | contig 131126 bp, 127 predicted proteins | sample TARA_R110000744 | Tara Oceans TARA_R110000744 (sample SAMEA4398083) | marine metagenome | biome: Polar Biome; feature: [DCM] deep chlorophyll maximum layer (ENVO:01000326); material: water (ENVO:00002006), including particulate matter (ENVO:01000060) such as... | depth 36 m | reverse complement strand
CGGACCGGCAGGCGCACCGTCACAACGGTGCCCGCTTCGGCAGTACTGTCGAGATCCAGCGTCCCGTCCATCACCGAGGCAAGCTGCAAGCAAATCGCCAGGCCGATACCGCCATCACCGCGCAAACTGCCCATCTCGGCGCGGACCTGATTAATGGTGTCCGCAGGAAATCGCAGTTCGGTCGCTCGACATGTGAATTCTACCCAGGCGACATCGTTTACCGCCGGCTCGAGATCAACAATGATTCCGACCGTCCCGGCAGAGCTGTATTTGATGGCGATCGACGCCAGGGTCGACAGCAATTGCTTGGTCAGCCGGAAATCGCCAATGACTTGCGCCGAGGCAGCCTCGGTCGCCTGACTCGACAGGGTGATCCCTTTCTTTCTGGCCGTCGGGAGAAACAAGGCTTCAACCGACTTGACCAGTTCGGCCGGCGAAAACACTTGCTGGCGGATCTCGACCTTTTCCGTTCGCAGCCGCGACAGATCGATCACTGCGGCGACGCGAGCCAACATGGTTTGCGCCGATTCCTCTAGCGTGCCGAGCAATTTGCGTTGGGCCGGGTCGAGCTTGGTATTACCAAGCAGACTGCCCAGGCCGATAATTCCGTTCAGCGGCGTCCGCAATTCATGGCTCAAACCCAGCAGGAATTCAGACTCCTGCAGACTGGAGGTTCGCTGTGTGGTCGCAGCGGTCTTGAGTTCGCTTTCGAGCGATGTGCGCGCATTGTGCTCATTCTCATAGGCCGACCTGGACTCTTCCAGGGCCTGCATCAAGCGGCCAAATCGCCAGGTGAGCTGAACAACCCCCAACAGGAAAAGGATCGTCGCCAGCGACTCGCAAGCCCAGCGGACCCAGGTCTGCATCACGCCGCTCACCTGAAGCAGTTGCGAGTCTCCAAGCCAGAGCGGGCCCATCAAAAGAAACAGCAGATGGACGAGATGAAAACCGCCCCATATCGCCATCCCGGCTGCGATCAGACCCAGTTGACGCGAGACACCGACATAGCTGATCGCCCGCAGATTCCGCGCCATCACGACCAGCGTCAAAGCCAGCATGAGGATTACGAACACATCTTGGACAGCCGTGGACAGCATGAAGTTCTCACTCATGCGCAGCTCGTCAGGTGAGCCACGTGGCAGTCGATCACCCGTCCAAGGGCGTCACTCATGGACATCCCGGTCAAACCGGCGGCGCAAACTCACTCGTATCGTGCTGTCTGTAAAGCGTTAACTGGCCCAATGAATTAAAGATGCACGCAGTTGACTCATCTGAGAGATGTAGAATGGAAGACCATCCTCAGTCATTGCGCCCCAGCCGGCGCTTGCGCCGCGCCAGCAGCTGGAGCCGAAGCGCATTGAGGCGGATGAAGCCGGCAGCATCCTTCTGATCATAGACCTCGTCCTCTTCGAAAGTGACGTGTGCCTGCGAGTAGAGCGAGTGATCGGAGCTGCGTCCGACGACATTGACCGAGCCCTTATAGAGCTTGAGCCGGACATCACCGGTGACGTATTCCTGGCTGGAATCGATCGCCGCCTGCAGCATTTCGCGCTCCGGCGAGAACCAGAAGCCCTCATAGAGCAGCTTGGCATAGCGCGGCATCAGCTCGTCCTTGAGATGGGCCGCACCACGATCAAGCGTGATCTGCTCGATACCGCGATGGGCCGCCATCAGGATCGTGCCGCCCGGGGTCTCGTACACGCCGCGCGACTTCATGCCGACAAAACGGTTCTCGACCAGGTCGAGCCGGCCAATACCGTGCTTGCCACCAAGCTCATTGAGCCGGGTCAGCAGCGTGGCCGGGCTCAGCGCCTTGCCGTCAATGCCGCAGGCATCGCCACGCTTGAAGGAAATGGTGACATATTCCGGCGCATCGGGCGCATCTTCCGGCCGCACGGTGCGCTGATAGACCAGTTCGGAGGCTTCCTCTGCCGGATCCTCGAGCATTTTGCCTTCCGAGGAGGTGTGCCAGAGATTGGCATCGACCGAAAAGGGCGCCTCGCCACGCTTGTCCTTGGCGACCTCGATCCCGTGCTCTTCGGCATAGGCGATCAGCTTGGTGCGCGAATTGAGATCCCATTCGCGCCAGGGCGCAATAACCCGCAGATCCGGGTCGAGGGCGTAGACGCCGAGCTCGAAGCGCACCTGGTCATTGCCCTTGCCGGTGGCGCCATGGGCGACAGCGTCGGCGCCAGTCTCATGCGCGATCTCGACGAGGCGTTTGGAGATCAGCGGCCGCGCGATCGAGGTGCCGAGCAGATAGAGGCCTTCATAGACCGCATTGGCGCGCACCATCGGGAAGACGAAATCGCGGACAAATTCCTCGCGCAGATCGTCGATGAAGATTTCCGAGACGCCGGCGGCCTTGGCCTTGCGCCGCGCCGGCTCGAGCTCCTCGCCCTGGCCGAGATCGGCGGTGAAGGTGACGACTTCAGCATCATACTCATCCTGGAGCCATTTCAGGATCACGGATGTGTCGAGTCCGCCGGAATAGGCAAGAACGATCTTCTTCACTTTGGCTGGAGTCTTCATGGCCGCTTATCCCTTCGCAATGTGTGCAGCCCGCGTAGCGCCCCCGTCCTTTGGGCGCAAGTGGTCCGGCCGGATATTTCGACTTGCAGCAGCAGATGACGGGTAATCACCACTGGACAGACAGGTGACGCACAGCAATCTACCGGCATGGTTACACGCCCCATATCAGCCTTTTCCGGTTTTGCCGGCCGCCGCGCCCGTTTCGAACACGACCGGCCGGACGCTGCGACGGCACGTGAGTTGTTGGCGCGCCTGCTGCGCCGCGCCCGGGAAGAGGGCCTCGCCACCGCCACAGACCTCCGGCAGCGCCTGCGGCGCACCGGCATCGATATCGACATGCCGAGGCTGGCCGATGCCCGCCGTTTTCTCGATAGCGCAGTGGCGCTCGACGCAAGGGCGATTGAAGCCGGGCTGACCCCGGATATCAGCCGCTTCCTGTTACAGATTCTCGATGGCGATCTGGCGATCGAGAATTTTCCCGTGTTTGAAAATCGTATCGCCAATATCTACGCCCATGCCGAGGCCGCCACGGGCGGCGAGGTCGCCCACTATATTCCCGAGCTGGCGAAGCAGAATCCGGACAGTTTCGGCCTCGCCGTTTGCAGTATTGATGGCCAGCGCATGGCCCTGGGTGAGGCCGACACGCCCTTCTGCCTGCAATCCGTGGTCAAACCGCTCAATTATGCCCTGGCCCTCGCCCTGAACGGCGAACGTTTTGTCCATCATCACGTCGGCCGCGAGCCATCCGGCCTGGGCTTCAACGAGTTGACGCTCAACCACGACAATCGCCCCCACAATCCGATGATCAATTCCGGTGCCATCATGTGCAGCGCCATGATCCGCCCAGGCCGTCCGGTTGCCGAGCGTTTCGACATGCTGATGCGCTTCTGGAATTCGGCCATTGGCGGTCAGGCCTGCAGTTTTGACGAGGCCGTCTACAATTCGGAAAAGGGTACGGCGGAGCGCAATTTCGCGCTGGCGCGGTTGATGGACAGCCATGGTGTCTTCCCCGAAGGCAGCATCGTTGATCGCGCGCTTGATCTCTATTTTCGCAGCTGCGCCATCTCGCTCGACTGCCGCGCCCTCTCGGTTGCGGCCGCCACCCTGGCCAATGGCGGCGTCTGCCCCCTGACCGGCCACCGCATCGCTGAGCCGGTCACGGTACGCAATACGCTGTCCCTGATGCTGACTTGCGGCATGTATGATTTTTCAGGCGAGTTCGCCTTTGTTGTCGGCCTTCCGGCGAAGTCCGGGGTCTCGGGTGGCCTGATGCTGGTTGTGCCCGGCGTTTGCGGTATCGGCCTTTGGAGCCCGCCCCTCGACCGGCTCGGCAATACGGTGCGCGGGCTCGAATTTTCCCGCCGCCTCGTCGAGGCCTTCCCGTTTCACATTTTCGCCGGGACGACGGGCGGGCCGCAATAGCTTGCTGGACTTTCCGCGTCTCACTTCCCACCTTGTGCCCGGTCACCTGCCCCTTCCTGCCTCCCGGAGTATTGCCCATGCGACGTCACCTTGTACTGATTACCGGCGCCTCTTCGGGCATTGGCAAGGCGCTGGCGCGCGAATTTGCCGCCAATGGCTGGGATCTCGCCCTGACAGCGCGGCGCAAGGACCGGCTCGAAGCCCTGGCCGAGGAAATCAAGGCCCAGTATGGCGTCGACAGCCTGGTCATCGCGGCCGACCTGTCCAAGGCCAGCGCCCCGAAGAAGATCATTGACGCCGTTGAGGCCGAGGGCCGCCAGATTGACGGTCTGGTCAATAATGCCGGTTTCGGCCTTCCCGGCACCTATACCCAGACCAGCTGGAAGCAGCAGGCCGACTTCCTGCAGCTGATGCTGGGCAGTTATGCCGAGCTCGTGCACCGGGTGATGCCGGGCATGCAGGAACGTGGTTATGGCCGCATCCTCAATGTCGCCTCCGTCGCCGGCCTGATGCCCGGATCGAAGGGCCACACGCTTTACGCCGCCGTGAAGTCGGCGCTGATCAAATTCAGCCAGTCACTCCACTTTGAGGGCAAGGAATACGGCATCCACGCCACGGCGCTATGCCCGGGCTTCACCTATTCCGAATTCCACGACGTCAATGAAACGCGCGACCTGGTGTCGAAAATGCCGTCCTACTGGTGGCTGACGGCTGATCAGGTTGCCGAGGCCGGCTATAATGCCGTGCAGCGCAATCAACCGATCAGCGTGCCAGGGCTCTGGTATAAATTCCTCACCGGCCTCAACCAGATCCTGCCGACCCCGGCCTCGATGTGGATGATGGAGCGCAGCAGCGGCAGTGTCCGGCGCGGCGAGATGGACCCGGCAAGCCGGGCCACCGGGGACTGATCCGTGCTCGACCTCACCCTGTTGCCGCTGTTTCTCGCTGGCGGTCTGGCGCTCGCGCTGACGCCGGGACCGGACATGGCCTTTACCCTCGCGACCACCGCCTCCCGCGGTCTGCGCGCCGGGCTGGGAGCGGTGGCCGGCATCATCACCGGCGGCGCAATCTGGACCGTGGCGGCGGCGATCGGGCTGGCGGCCCTGCTGACAGCCTCCGAACACGCACTCGCGGTGGTCCGCTATGGCGGCGCCATTTATCTGCTGTGGCTGGCCTGGCAAACGATCCGCACACTTGACGCCGCACCGCATGCCCGCGCATCGGCCTCGGCTTCGCAGGCCTTCCTGCGCGGCCTGATGACCAATCTGCTCAATCCCAAGGTCGGGCTGTTCTTCCTCGCCTTCCTGCCGCAATTCACCAATGCCGAACTGGGGCCCGTCTGGATCCAGATGCTGATGCTCGGCGGGATGTTTTTCGCGATGGGGACGATGGTCCTGGTCGCGGTCGCGCTGGCGGCCGGTGCGGCGCAGGCCCGCCTGGCCCGTTCACTGACCCTGCGCCGGGTGCTGAACGGTCTGGCCGCCACAGCTTTCGGCGGGCTCGGTTTGCGCTTGATCTTCAGCAGCAATACCGACTAGACCTACAGCTTATGTTACAAGCTGATCCCCGCCTGATCGTCGCGCTCGATAAGCCGACTGTCTCCGACGCATGGGCGCTTATCGAAGCGCTCGGCGATACCGTCAATTTCTACAAGATCGGGCTTCAACTCATCCCGATCGGCGGCATGGAGCTCTCGACCCGCCTGAAACAGGCCGGCAAGCAAGTTTTCCTTGACTACAAGCTGCACGACATCCCGGCGACGGTCGAAAAAGCAACACGCAGCCTCGCCGATACCGGTGCGGACCTGCTCACCGTGCACGCCGAACCGGCCGTGATGCGCGCCGCCGTCGCCGGCCGCGGCGAGCGTCATCTGAAAATTCTCGGCGTCACTGTGATGACTTGCTATGACGACGAAATGCTGACGGAAATGGGCTATGCCTTCGGCGCGCGCGATCTGGTGATGCGCCGGGTCGAGCAGAGCCTGGAGGCCGGCGTCGATGGCATCGTCGCCAGCGCCCATGAGGCTGCAGAGATCCGTCAGAAATTTGGCGGCGATTTCCTCATTGTCACGCCGGGGATTCGGCCGGCGGGCGCCGCGGCCGATGATCAGAAACGCGTCGCCACGCCGGGATCGGCCCTGCACGATGGCTCGACCCATCTGGTGGTCGGGCGGCCAATCAATGCCGCGACCGACCCGTCCGCCGCAGCGCGCGCCATCATTGCCGAAATGGCTGCAACATCGCCGAAGGCCGTGACGGTCTAGGAGCCGGTCAGCTCTTGAGGCTCAGGGGTGTGCACGGCGGTGGCCGACACGCGACACAGGTACCGTGCGGTGATCGAGCGCCTGTACTTGCCAGACCCTCTGCCCGGGACCGGTATGGCCGGTTCGGACCTGGCCGTCAGCCGCGATCAAAATCATGCCGCGATAGCTGTAAACCGGTGCGTAGGGCCGCTCGACACCGCCCACCAGAGAGCCACTGAAGAATTCATCACTCAGACGAATAGTGTCGCCATGGCGATCTTCAACCTCGCCGTGACGGGTTTCTGGTCGGTGTGATGGGCGGGCGGCTGCCGGGGCATCCTGTTGCGGCGGCCATTGCCGGCCCACTGTCTGCGCCCGCTCCGCCCCATGCGACCGCACGCTCAAGCCCTGCTGCGAATCGATAAAGGCATTGCCCCGGCGGCTTTGCGAAACCACCACAGGCTGGGCGGCCGGAATATGCTCTCTGTAACTGACCGGCCGAACCTGTTCGGGCCGGGCAAGAAGGGGCGGGCTGTGATACGCCGGCTGCGGCGAGATGGAGTGCGTGGCAGAACCAGCCGGCACGAGGGCCGGTCCGGCCGCAGCCTGCTGCGGAACCGGCCGTCGAGGCGCCGCGTCCAGCCCGGCGGGCATTTCCGTGAAGCGGCAGGGCGAACCGGTATAGCTTCCGGCCAGCGCCTGGCGGATCTCGTCGGCGCTACAGATACGCTCCGGCCCCCCGGCGAGGCGGGGTTCCGTTAGCGGCTGGGCGAAGGCAACCGGTCCGGCCACCGCGACAGCCAGCACCGAGGCGAGCAAACGTTTCATTCCGGCACATTAACCCGGTCAGGGCAGCGCTCAAAGCGAACGCACCCGGCAGGCGAATCTGCCGATTTGATGGCGGCTTTCTGGGGTAGATGGTTGTTTGGGAACAGAGTGTCTCCGAACAGGGCGCCTCGCAGCCTGGCTCAGAAATCGCTGGCCATGCCCTTGCGCTCCCAATCACCAAACCGGGTCGGTTCAAGACCTTTCGGGCCACCGGTTTCGGCCGGGCCATTCGCCGCTTCATCAATCGCGGCCTGTCTTGCCTTCGCTTCAGCCAGGGCGCGCTGCGCCGCAGGTGTCAGCAGTTTGTCAGGGGCCGGGGCGGTGGCGGGATTTTCCGGGGTCTCTTGCATGCCTACTCCGTTACAGCGCCCGGGCGGCCGCGCCAAGCACGGAACTGCAAGCGAGCCGTGCCGCCGGGATTATTAGACGCAGCCCGGCCGCCGTGCTAGCTGGCGCGCATGAGTGATGGACTAGATCCCCGCCGGGTGGCTGCCCGGGCCTATTCGCTTGTGCTCAAACAGCACAAAACGATTGAATCCGCCCTGGATCGCGATCCCGGCTTTGCGGCGATGAGCGATCGTGACCGCGGTTTTGCCCGGGCTATTGTCTCGACGACCTTCCGCCGCCTCGGTCAGACCCGGCTGGTCCTGAACAAATTCCTCGCCAGGCCGATCGAGGAAAATGCCGCTCCGATCCAGGCCATATTGCTGACCGGTGCCGCGCAATTGCTGTGGATGGGCGTACCGCCGCACGCTGCCGTCTCCTCGGCCGTCTCGCTGGCCGACGAGGATGACAAATCGCGCCGCCTCAAGGGCCTCGTCAATGCCGTCCTGCGCAAGGTCGACCGCGAAGGCGCCGCGATCGCCGGCGCAAGCGCGCCGCAGGAAAACCTGCCGGAATGGCTGGTCCAGAGCTGGCGCACCGCCTACGGGCCAGGCCAGCTCAGCAAGATCGCCAATGCCCTGCTGGAAACCCCGCCGCTCGATCTGACGGTCAAGATTCCATCCGAGCGCGAACACTGGGCTGCCGAACTGGGTGCCACCATTCTGCCCAATGGCACACTGCGCCGCGCCAGCATCACCGATCTGACCACGCTGCCGGGCTTCGAGACAGGAGCCTGGTGGGCCCAGGATGCCGCAGCCTCGCTTCCCGCCCAGCTGCTGCGGGTCAAGCCGGGCGAAACCATTGTCGATCTCTGCGCCGCCCCCGGTGGCAAGACGATGCAGCTGGCCGCCATGGGTGCCAAGGTCATCGCCGTCGACGTGTCCGAGCAACGCATGAAGCGGGTCAGCGAAAACCTGCAGCGCACCGGCCTGGAAGCCGAACTCGTGGTCGATGATGGCCGCAGCTGGCGTCCCGATAATCGCGTCGATGCTGTCCTGCTCGATGCGCCCTGCACCGCGACCGGCACCCTGCGCCGCCATCCGGAAGGTGCCTGGATCAAGCGTCCCGAGGACGTGGCCAAGCTGCAATCGCTCCAGTTCGAGCTGATCAAGTCGGCGATCCGGATGATCAAGCCGGGCGGGCGCCTGATCGTCTGCACCTGTTCGCTTCAGCCCCAGGAGGGCGAGGCGCTGGCCAATACGATCTCCAATTATGAAAGCCTGGCGCCGTTCGCCATCACCCGGACCGAGCTGACCGACCTGGCCGAATCGGTCACCAAGGGCGGATTTATGCGGGTGACGCCAGCGGTCTGGCGCAGCCATGGCGGCATGGATGGTTTCTTCATCGCCCGCTTCTCGAAACGCGCCTGATCGACCACTGTTTCAGCGGGATCGGCGGGCGTGTCTTGCACGTGTGCTACAGCACTGTTATCCGATCTGTCATGGGCGCTCCGGTTTACATTTCACCATCCATCCTGTCGGCGGATTTCGCCCGGCTCGGCGACGAGGTTCGCGCGATCGACGCGGCCGGCGCCGACTGGATCCATATTGATGTGATGGACGGGCATTTCGTGCCCAATCTGACGATCGGGCCCGGCGTCATCAAGGCGCTGCGTCCGCATAGCGACAAGCCATTTGACGTCCATTTGATGATCACGCCCGTCGACCCCTATATCGACGCCTTCATTGAAGCCGGTGCCAATATCATCACGGCACACCCAGAAGCCGGTCCGCATTTTCACCGCACCGTGCAGGCGATCAAGGCGCGCGGTGCCAGGGCCGGTGCGGCGCTCAACCCGTCTTCCTCGCCCGACATGATCGATTACGTGCTCGACGAGCTCGATCTCGTGCTGGTGATGAGCGTCAATCCGGGTTTTGGTGGCCAGAGCTTCATCGACAGCCAATTGCGCAAGATCGAAACCCTGCGCGAACTGATCGAGCAGCGAGGCCTGGCGACAATCATCGAAGTGGATGGCGGTGTGACACCGGCCAATGCCGGCGCCTGCATCAATGCCGGGGCCAGTGCCCTGGTCGCCGGCTCTGCTGTCTTCAAGGGCGGTCCGGACCTGTATCAGCACAATATCAACGCGTTGCGTGGGTAGCGGCAATGGCTGGCGCGGTCCGTCTGTCTGACTATCCGATATCCGCCGTCCAGGCGCTGAGACGCGAAGCCTCCTCGACAGTCAACGCGATCGGCCTGCTGCGCTCCATGCGTGCGCTCGGCCCGATTCCCGAGAGACTCACAAGCTTCCCCACCGATTTCTACCCGGGCGATGCCGCGCGCGGAGCAGAGATTCTCCAAGGCCGCTTCCAGCTCGCCGGGGACCAGCTCAATGCCGCATCCGGAAAGATTGGCATCTGGTCGCGCTCGACGCCATCACGGGCCTTCGCGCGCGGGCTGCACAGTTTCGGCTGGCTGCGCGATTGTGCCGCTGCCGATGCGGCCGGCGATGAAGCACGCCGGCTGGTCGATACCTGGATTCAGGGTTTTGGCCGCTGGAACAGCTTTTCCTGGTCACAGGACGTGTTGTCATCGCGGCTGATGAACTGGCTGCGCTGCGGCGAGTTGCTGTTCGCTGCCCCGGCCGATGATGACAGGGAGGCGCAGCGGCTCCACGCCGCCCGGATGCGCTGCCTGGTGCGCCAGACACGCTATCTGCAACGCGCCCTGCCACTGGCACCCGATGGCACGATCCGCTTGCGCTGCGCGGCTGCCCTGACTCTCGCCGCCCTTTGCCTGCCCGGCGAGTCGGCCATGCTCAAGGCCGCGATCTCGACCTATAATCATGAGATTGACCGCCAGATCCTGCCCGATGGCGGGCATTTGTCCCGCGCACCCCGGGCCGTGGCCGAGGCCTTGATCGACCTGGTTACCGTGCGTGATGTGGCCGCTGAACTCGAGACCGAACTCCCGTCCTCGCTGCTACGGGTTATTGACCGGCTGGCGCCAATGGCGCGCTTTTTTCAGTGTATCGATGGCGGGTTGGCAAGTTTTCACGGTGGCGGCGAAGGCGACCGGAACGCGCTGGCAGCCATACTTGAGCGCGGCGACATCAAATCACGCTCATTCGGATTTGCACCGCATTCCGGCTATCAACGCGCCCATGCCGGCGGCGCAACGGTCCTGCTTGATGTCGGCGAGCCCCCACGCGGCGAGCTCAGCGTCGAAGCTCACGCCTCCGCGCTCGCCTTTGAACTCTGCACCGCCAGTGGCCGCCTCGTCGTCAATTGCGGCTGGGGCGATGATCAGCCCGCCAATTGGCGCGAAGCGGTCCGCGCCACCGCGGCCCATTCAACCTTGACCCTGGAAGAAACCTCCTCGGCGCGCCTGCTCGCGCCCGGCTGGCGCCGCGCCCTGCTGGGCCCCCGGCTCGCAAGTTCGCCCGGACCGGTGACGGCACGGCGCAATGAGGAAGAAATGGGCGTCTGGCTGGAAGGCGGGCATGAAGGTTATCGCGAAGAATACGGGCTTTCGCACCGGCGCCGGATTTTCCTGGCGGCCGATGGCGGCGACGTCCGCGGCGAGGACGCACTCTTCCGTCCGATTGATGATGGCGCGCCGGAGGATGTCGATGTGCGCTGGCGCTTTGCCATCCGCTTCCATCTGCATCCCGGTGTCCGGGCCTCCCTGGCCCGCGACTCGATGAGCGTACTGCTTGTGCAGCCCAGCGGTGCGGGCTGGCGTTTCCGCTGCGATGGCGAACCAATCCGGCTGGAGCGTTCCGTCTATCTCGCCGCCGGTGCTCCGCCCCAGCGCGCTACCCAGATTGTCGTCCAGGGTGAGGCTGAGCCGTTCGGGGCAGGCGACCGGCCGCCAAATCGTGTACGCTGGGCGTTTCAGCGACTGGGCCGTATTGGCGGCGCTGCGGGGGAATATCAATGAGTACACCACGCCCCGATGCGCCGGCGCCAATCTCTGCAGGCAGCAAGTCGACGATGATCTGGGTCGCCCTGTTTGATCTCGGAGCTGGCGCGGCCTCAATGTGGGCTGCCATCCATATCCGATATCTGTTCGAAGGAACGCCGCCACCCGATTCCATCATGCTGCAATCGGTGGCCGTATTCGCGCTGACCTGTGCAGTGGTTTTCCCACTCCACGGCCTGCACCGCGGACTCTGGCGCTACACCGCGCTTAATGATGCCGCCCGCATATTAATGGCAATCATCATCGCCAATCTGGTTTTCTTGCCCATCCTTTTCCTGATCAACCGGCTCGATGGTTTCCCGCGGACCAGCCAGTTGATTGAAATTCCGATCCTGATCGGCCTGATGCTCGGCTCGCGGCTGATCGTCGCCTCCTGGCGCACACGCGGCCTGCAATCGGTGCTGCAATTCGAGGATCGCAGCAAACCAGCCGCCATTCTGGTCGGCTCAGAGGAAGAACTCGACACCGCCCTGCGCGACCTGGCCCGGCGCAATGGCGCCGCTCCTTTCCGGCCAAAAGGGTTGATCGAACCCAATCTTGCCCTCGCTGGCCGTGCCATTCACGGGCTTCCGGTACTGGGCGGTCTCGATGTCCTGCCCGCAGCGCTCAAACGCCTGTCGGAAGCCGAGAAACTGCCGCCGCGCCTGGTGCTGGCCGGCACCCGGACCGACGTGGAACTGGTCAATGCGCTGGTGCGGATTGCCGCACGCTCGGGCGCCAAACTCTCCCGTGCGCGCCCCGCGGAGGGGCCTGGCGCCTTCTCACCTGTCGAAGCGGCCGATCTTCTGAACCGTCCGCCCCGGGCGCCGGATCTGGAACCGGCGCGCCCGCTGATCGAGGGCAAGCGGGTCCTGGTCACCGGCGCCGGCGGCACAATCGGATCGGAACTCGCCCGGCTGGCTGCAAAGCTCGGCCCCGAAAAACTGATCCTGTTCGATTCATCAGAGGCCAATCTCTACGAAATCGATCTGGAATTCGCGGCCCGTTCGCCCCAGGTCGAATGGCGCGCCGTGCTCGGCGATGTGCGCGATGCGGTCCGCCTGGAACAGGTTTTCTCGGAAGAAAAGCCCGATGTCGTCCTGCACGCTGCGGCGCTGAAACATGTCCCGATGAGCGAACGCAATCCTAGCGAAGCTGTGCGCACAAATGTTCTGGGAACTATCCAGACCATCCACGCTGCAGTCCTGCACGGCGCCCAGGTCGTGGCGCTGATCTCGACCGACAAGGCGGTGGAGCCGACGAATATCATGGGGGCGACCAAGCGCGCAGCCGAACTGTTTGCACAATCAGCGGCTATCCCCGGCAGCCCGACGCGGGTTTGCGTTGTCCGGTTCGGCAATGTCCTGGGGTCGACGGGCTCGGTCGTACCGCTTTTTGAGCGCCAGATCGAACTGGGCCATGCCATCACGGTCACTGATCCTGAAGCCACGCGCTATTTCATGACCGTCGAGGAGGCCTCGGGCCTGGTCTTGTCGGCCGCGGCCCAGACCGCTGCCGATGCCTCACTCAACGGTGCGCTCTATGTTTTCGATATGGGCGAGCCGGTCTCGATCCTGCGCCTGGCCCGCCAACTCCTGCGTCTGCGCGGCCGCGACCCCGACGCGCCCGGCACGCTTTCCGTCGTGGGTCTCAGGCCCGGTGAAAAACGGCATGAAAGCCTGGTCTATCCCTTTGAACACACCCAGGATACGAGCATCCCCGGGGTATGGCTGGTGGATGGCCCCAGCACTGATCCACAAGAAATCGAGGCCCGGCTCGCCACCCTGCTCGCGGCCGCCGATGGCCCGGATATCGAAGCGGTAAAACTGGCCCTGAAACAGGTGTGCGGGCTCAGCCCCGCCGCGCCGATCTGATTGACATGTCCGCCCGTCATGCTACCTCCGCGCCCAACCCAGAGAATTCTGAATGAATGGAGCCCTGCCCATGCCCGATCTGGACCTAGTTCCGCTTCGACGCGCCCTGATATCCGTTTCGGACAAGACCGGCCTGATTGAGCGAGCCCAACGCCTGGCAGCGGCGAATGTCGAGATACTCTCGACCGGGGGGACGTTGAAAGCACTGCAGGCCGCCGGCCTCACCGCGCTGGATGTTGCAGATGTCACGGCCTTTCCCGAAATGATGGATGGCCGCCTCAAGACCCTGCACCCGCGTGTGCATGGCGGATTGCTGGGCCGGCGCGACAACGACCAGGATATTGCGGACATGGCACAACACGCCATCCCGGCCATCGATCTGCTCTACGTCAATCTCTACCCGTTCGAGGACACTGTCGCGAAAGGGGCCGAATACGCCAGCTGTGTCGAGAATATCGATATTGGCGGGCCAGCCATGATCCGTGCCGCGGCCAAAAATCACGCCTGGGTAGCGGTTTGCGTCGATGGAGAGGATCTCGACGCGGTGCTCGACGCGTTGGATTCGAATGACGGCGCGACCCCGCTGGTATTGCGCAAACAGCTGGCGGCGAAATCCTATGGCCGGACGGCGGCTTATGACGCGGCCATCTCCAACTGGTTTGCTGACTCACTCGACATCCCGACGCCGAGCTACCGCGCCTTTGGCGGCCACCTGCTGCAGCCCCTTCGTTATGGGGAGAACCCACACCAGGCCGCCGCCCTCTACCGCACGTCGGAAATCAGGCCCGGAATCACAACGGCCCGTCAGATGCAGGGCAAGGCACTGAGCTTCAATAATCTCGCTGACGCCGATGCCGCATTTGAGCTGGCGGCGGAGTTTGACCCTGAGGCCACGGCCGCAGTCGTAATCGTCAAACACGCCAATCCCTGCGGTGTTGCGCTGCACGAGAAGCTCACGACCGCCTATGAGAACGCGCTGTTGGCCGACCCTGTGTCGGCTTTTGGCGGGATCGTGGCGATGAATCGCACCCTCGACGCCGAAACCGCCAATGAATTGGTGCGGATTTTCACTGAAGTCGTTGTCGCACCGGATGCCGATGAAGATGCGCTGGCGATCCTGTCTGCCAAGCCGAATTTGCGCGTACTGCTGACCGGCGCGCTGCCGAATCCCGATCAGACTGGCTGGTTGGTCAAAACGGTCGCAGGCGGTCTTCTTGTCCAGGAGCGCGATACCGGCCGTGTATTGATGAGCGAGTTGAAGACTGTCACCCAGCGGGCACCGACCGAGCAGGAAATGACCGATCTTCTCTTCGCCTGGAAAGTGGTCAAACACGTCAAATCCAATGCCATTGTCTATGCACGCGACGGCGCCACGGCGGGCATTGGCATGGGCCAGACCAGCCGGCTCGAGGCCGCACGCCTGGCGCTCAGCAAGGCTGAGGCAACGGCGGGCGAAAACAAATGGGACACACCACACACCCAAGGCTCGGTCTGCGCCTCGGATGCCTTCTTCCCCTTTGCAGACGGGCTGAAGGCCGCAATCGAGGCCGGCGCTACCGCGATCATCCAGCCGGGCGGCTCGATCCGCGATGATGAAGTCATCGCCGCCGCCGACGAGGCTGGACTGGCCATGGTCTTCACCGGAATGCGCCATTTCCGCCATTGAGGCCGGCCCGGCAGCCGCGATGTAAATCAACTAAACATTGACGCGGCGGTCTCCGGCGGCGCATTGCATTCATGATGTTGAGTTTTCTGATCCGCGCCATTCCCGCCGCCCTCGCTGTCGCTGCCAGCGGACTGGGGGCCTATGCCAGCTCCAATGTGAGCGGTTTTAGCGTGCCCCACCGCACGCTGGAGGAACAGGTGGACTTGATCCGCCCTTTCACGGATGTGCGCATACCGGATACCGCGACCGGGCCGGTGCCGGCTATTTTGATGTTTCACGGCTGCGGCGGGCTGCGCCAGGTCCAGGAAGACTATGCGCGTGCAGCTCTGGATGCCGGATACGGCGTTCTGATCATCGGTTCGAATGCGGCGCGCGGGATCGACCGGTTCGCAGCGATGAGCCAGGTCTGTACCGGCCTGCGCCTTTGGGGCCGTGAGCGGGCTGCGGACGTGTTCGCCGGTCTGGTCCTGGCGCGCGAGGACAACCGGATCGACGCCTCTCGCCTCGCCCTGATCGGCTGGAGCCATGGCGGCTGGACCGTGCTTGAAGCGCTTGATGATGCCGGGCGCAATTCAGCCCCGGAAGCGCTCAGCATCGGCGATGGCCAGACACCGGATCTCGGCGGCGTCCGCTCTGCGATGACGCTTTACCCCTATTGCGGCTTTCCCATGCGCAGTGATGGACGCGGATATGCCCGCGAAATCCCGCTGCACGCGATTCTGGCGGAAAATGACATGATCGCGCCACCCGGCGATTGCGAACGGCTGTTCGAACGCTCCGACGTCGCGGGGCATCGCGTTGATTTCCAGGTCTGGCCCGGCCTGACGCACGCGTTCGACGAACCGAATCCACCTGCCGACCCCCGCATCAATTTCGACATTGATGCGGCAGATCAGGCGCGTCGCGACTGGCTGGAAATTCTCAGCCTCGAACTCGCACCCCAGGGCGCTTGATCCAGTCCGAATACAGGGTCCGGCGATGCCGAGCCCCGTACCCGACCGGGCTTTGGCAAGACGGTGCTAGGGCTGGGCCACTGAAGCCATTTCGCCGAGTTGGGTGGATGCAATCGAGAGCTTGGACAGGGTCCAGGACCCCGATTCATCGAGCTGGCGCTGAACCAGATCGACCCGATCAGCCTCATCGCCATTGACGGTATTCCATGCCTCAACGAGCGAATCCGCCCAGTCTCGTGATGGGGCCTCGACTCCGCTGGCGAGAGATCCGCCCGCCTGGGCAGCAAACCGCATCGCCGATGCCGCCAGAGTCTGCTGGCTGGCATAGAGATCTTCCATCAGGCGGCGCACGGCCAAGCGGTCCCAGTGCAGTTCGGAGGAAACCTCCTGGCCCAGACCGCGCAAGCGGTCGAAGCGGAACCGGGCGCCGATTGCATGATAGATATAGGCGGTCGACGCGAGCGGCCAATCGCTGGCCACGGCCATATCGATCACATCGGACGATGAGGTCAGCGGCCGCAATTCGGCAACAGCCTTTGCCAGAGCGGCCGGTGCCCCGGCGGCAACAAATTTCTGCTTGCGGGCCCGGACACCCTTGCGCTCATGATCGGAAATGATCTCATGCGCCATCGAACGCAATTCCTGCACGCCCGCCTGATAACTGCCGATTACCGTACCGATATTTTCCAGCGTAGACGCGGCGCGTCCGCGATTGCGCCGAACCAGCCAATAGGCCTGGCGCCGCAACAAACGGATGATTTCTCCGTGTAACTCGATCTGCACCGAGGCCGGAGCCTTGTTGTCGAGCTGATTGATCTCGGTGGAAAGCTCGCTGAATCGGAAGATCTGGCGGCCAACCTCGAAAGCGTGGGCGATGGCCGGCACAGCGGCGGCCGTTGAATCGATCGCGCGGTGAATAAAGGTCGGTCCACCCAGATTGATCATTTCATTGGCAAGAACGGTGGAGACGATTTCCCGCTTCAGACGGTGCCCCTCCATGGCCTCGGTATAGCTGTGAAGGCCTTTGGGGAAGTAATTCACCAGCATGGAATGGAAGTGCGGATCATCGGGCACATCCGAGGCAACAAGCTGATCAAACAGTGTGATTTTCGCATAGGAAATCAACACCGCGAGCTCGGGCCGGGTGAGACCCAGACCGCGTTCCTTCAGGCTGCGCATCGCTTCAAGATTGGGCAGGCCTTCAACCTCACGATTGAGCTGACCGGCGCTTTCCAACCGGGCCATGAAACGCTCATGCGCATCGAGGTCCGCAACACTGGAATGCTCGGCCATGGAGAGGGCCAGAGTCTGATCGTAATTGTGTTTGAGGACATGGTCGGCGACGTCATCCGTCATCGATTCCAGCAACACATCGCGGTCCGCCAGGCTCATCGCGCCACTGCGCACCATGGGCCGGACCAGGATCTTGATATTCACTTCATGGTCGGAACTGTCGACCCCGGCGGAATTATCGACGAAGTCGGCATTGGCCCGGCCACCGAGACGGCTGTATTCAATCCGTGCCGCCTGGGTCGTGCCCAGATTGGCACCCTCGCCGATGACCTTGACCTTGAGGTCGGCGGCATTCACCCGCACGCCTTCATTCGTCTTGTCGCCGACCTCGCCATGCTGTTGATGGCTGGCTTTGACATAGGTGCCGATTCCACCAAACCAAAGCAATTCGGCCTCGGCCTTCAGCAGAGCATGAATCAGTTCAGCCGGGCTGGCGGTCGGCGTGGTCAGCCCGGTCAGCGCGCGGATCTCGTCGGACAGGGGCAGGGATTTTTCGGCCCGCGAGAAGATACCGCCGCCGCTGGAAATCAGAGATTTGTCATAATCCTGCCAGGAGCTGCGGGGCAGGTCGTACAAGCGCTTGCGCTCATTCCACGTCTGATCGCAATCACCCGGATTCGGATCGATGAAAATATCGCGATGATCAAAGGCGGCGAGCAGGCGGATCTGTTTCGACAACAGCATGCCATTGCCGAACACATCGCCGGACATGTCGCCAACACCGATGACGGTGAAAGGCTCGCTCTGGATATCCTTGTTCAGTTCCCGGAAATGGCGTTTGACCGATTCCCAGGCACCGCGCGCGGTAATCCCCATCTTCTTGTGATCATAGCCGGCCGATCCACCCGAGGCGAAGGCATCGCCGAGCCAGAAATCGAACTCGTCGGTTGCCATGCCATTGGCGGTGTCGGAGAAGGTCGCCGTGCCCTTGTCGGCAGCGACAACCAGATACGGGTCATCATCATCCCAGCACACGGTCGATTGAGGGTGAACCACAACATCATCGACAATATTGTCGGTGACATCGAGCAGGCCACGAATGAAGGTTTTGTAGGCTTCACGGCCGGCTTCGAAAATCTCGTCGCGCGAACCGTCGCGCGGCAGGGTTTTTGGATAGAATCCACCCTTGGAGCCAACCGGCACAATGACGGCATTCTTGACCTGTTGCGCCTTGACCAGTCCGAGCACTTCGGTACGGAAATCATCGCGCCGGTCGGACCAGCGCAAGCCGCCACGAGCGACTGGTCCAAAGCGCAAGTGAATGCCCTCGACATCCGGCGACCAGACGAAGATTTCACGATAGGGCTTGGGCAGAGGCAGATCGACCAGCGAGGCGCTGTCAATCTTGATCGAGATCCGCGGCTTCACCTCGCCTGTAGCATCTGTCTGATAGAAATTGGTTCTCAGCGTCGCCTGGATGAGGGCAAACATGCGGCGCAGGGCGCGGTCATGGTCGAGGCTGCGAACGGCATCAAGCTGGGTCAAGATATGCTGACCGACCTCATTGGCCGCTTCGATCCGCGCCTTGTGCTCACCGTCAAAGCCGGGGTCAAACTTGACCCGCGCCAGTTCGAGCAGGCCGCGTGCAATGTCGGGATAGGCGGCGAGCGCCTCTTCCTGGATCGCCTGCGATGGATCGAGACCGGTCTGCTGGCGGTAGCGCGCACAGGTACGCAGGAAGGCCGCTTCGCGCCAGGTCACGCCGATTTCGACGATCAGGCGGTTGAAGCCATCATCCTCGGCGCGGCCCTCGGCCATGGCGAGCAGGGCATCCTCGAGCTTGGGGCCCAGTTCTTCCAGGGATTGATGCTTGAGCGCGTCCGAGCGGATCTCGAAATCATGGACATAAGCCCGATCGACCAGCTCGCCATTGCGGCCGCGGCGGTCAACGGGGAAACCGGTTTCCTGCACGACATAGACGCCGAGATTCTCCAGCACGGGCATCACCCGGGACAGCGAGACCGGCTTGCCGACACGATAGATCTTGAGGCGCAATTCGGTTTGCGCATCATCGGCTTCGCGATACACGCGCACTGCAACCTTGTCGCTGGAATCAAGCGATTCCAATTTCAGTACGTCGGCCAGCGCTTCGCTGGAATCATAAAGCTCGCGATAGCCGGCCTTGAAGGCATCCTGATAGGCGGGCATGCGCAGGCGGATCGCTTCCGACGCAGTGCGCCGGACATGGGATTCCAGGTCGTCTTCCCAGGTGCGTGACAGGCGCGTCACGCGCCGCTCGAGCTCTGCGATATCCGGCTCGGGGTGGTCGAATGGGTTAAGGCCGATAATGAAATGGACCCGCGCCAGCGAGCTGTCGCCGAATTGCGGATAATAGGCTGAAAGCCGCCCGCCAAAGGCTTCGCGGATCAACTCCCCCGCCTGCTCACGGACCTGCGAGTTATATCGGTCACGCGGCACAAAGAGCAGCGCCGAGACAAAGCGATCGAACTGGTCGCGGCGAATGAAGAGCTTGGTGCGCGGCCTGTCGTGCAGGTGCAGGATGCCGAGGCAGATTTCCAGCAGGTCATTCTCGTCGGTCTGGAAGAGCTCGTCGCGCGGAAAATTCTCGACAGTATTGCGCAATTTCTTGGCATTGTGGGTGCCCGGCGCCTTGCCGGCACGCTCAAGCACGCGGCGCACCTTGCGGCGGATCAGCGGCACCAGTGATGCGCTCTGGTCATAGGCTTCGGCCGTAAACAGGCCGACGAAACGTGACTCGCCGATCACGGCACCGTCTTCGCGATACCGTTTGACGCCGATATAATCCATGTAGACGCGGCGATGGACACGCGATTTCATATTGCCCTTGGCGACAATAATCGGGGTTGGCTCGCGCAAGAAAGTCTCGATTGCCGGGGTCAGAACGGCCGGTTCGGAACCCTTGCGCAACACATGGCGTTCCGGATCGCGCAGCACGCCACGACCGGAATCAAGCCGTACGCGCGGATGACGATCAGCCATCGAGCCGTCTTCGCTGACGTCGAAATCATAGATGCGGCAGCCCAGAAAAGCGAAATGGTCATCGCGCAACCAGCGCAGGAATTCCAGAGATTCGGCGATTTCCTCAGGCGAGGCCAGGGTTGTTGCCTGCTGTAGATGGGCGATCGACTCGTCCATCTGGGCGCGCATGTCGGACCAGTCCTCGACGGTGACACGAACATCATCGAGCGTTGCCGTAACGCCCTCGATCAGCGTGCGCCGCGACAGCTCGTCCAGTTCAGGCAAATGCACCTGGATCATGGATTCAGCGGTGCAACGGCCACCTTCGGCCGTGCGATTGCCATCGGCATCGCGGCGGACCTGGACGATCGGGTGGAACATGGCGACCACATCATGCCCTTGGGCACCGATCTCGCCCATCACCGAATCGACGATGAAGGGGCGGTCATTTCCGATTATTTCGAGAACATCACGGCCGAGCTCGACACCGTCAGCGCGGGTGCCCGTCCGGATCCGGACCAGGATATCATCGCCGGTACGCCGGTCTCCGAATGCCCAGAACTCAACGCTGAGGGCCGCGAGATCATCCGCAGAAACCCTCTCCAGATCCTCCGACAGGGCGTCATCATAGATTTGGGCAAAGAAAGCGTTGCCGGTCTCGCCGCACTCACTCCCGCATTGATCTTGCCAGCGGCGTCGAGCCGCTTCCATGAATTCCGCACGCGTGTAGGCATGCGCGATTCCGACGACCGCCCCCATGATACGGCGCTCCTCAGCTCAGATTGATCCAAACCTGAGCCTAGACCTGTTTGCCCCCGGCGCAACCCGGCTATACCGCTGAAAACGCAATCGCGTTATTCCAATTGGGATGGGTTGGAAAATGCGGCACCGCCGGGAAGGGACAGGGGAACCCGGCGGTGCCTGACAGACCTCATTCGGCAGGCTGGGGGGACGCACGTTAGAGGCCTGGTCAATCGCTGAACCGGCTTGGGGGAAACCGGTCCAGGGCATTCAAGGGCGGGGCCATAACGCCGCCGCCAGAACAGATATGGGAAGGGGTGGCGGTGAATCCAACCCCCCGCATACGACCTTGCTTTTGGCGCGCCCGCCCGACAGCACCCAAACTAGTGGGGACGACCGCAGGCATCGGTAGCGAGCAGGTGCTGTACGGCCGTGGATTCATCATCGACCAGGGCCCGTTGAACGCCGCAACGCAGCACTTCAATGAGATAGGTCAGATCATCATCATGGCCTTCCAGCGCCCTCAACTCTTGCTCGACCAGCGCCAGGACCAGGTCAGCGACCTGCAAACGGTCGCGGTCATTGTCTGCCCGCTGCATGTCTGGAAAATATTGGGCCAGGGATTTCTGGGTCATCTGCCAATTCCAATCGTTTTCAGGGTTGGGGTTGTCGGAGAGCGCAGCCAGGTCTCCACAACATCATCCAGCGGCATGGTGCTGCTGAGACGGTCGATCAGGTCGAAGGAAATATCGCGAACGCTCGACGCTGAGCGCGGCCCTACCGCACGGCCGCCTACCGCTTCGGGGATGACCGTCAGCTGCTGCCCGCGCGCCACGGCGTCGAACATCGTCGCCATCAGCGAGAATGGGGCGGAAAATCCGACCAGAAAACAGGGCGGGCCTGCATGGTGCCGCACCATGCGACCGAAGTCGGGGTCTGAGTAGGCCGAGAGGCCGGTGCGGACGAAAACAGCCTCCCGGGAAAGAGGCCGCAGGCCATCAATCGGAGCGCCGGGAACAGTGACGCCGCAATTGATCGCCGGCCGATTGCTCTGATAGTGGCAATGAAGAATGGGCCAGCCGGACAGGCGTGCCGAGGTCAACAGGCGCCGAATGCGGTCCGAGACCACAAGATTGCTGCCATCATCCTCGCCCTCGCCCGGATCGAGCGATTCCCGCTGGCAATCGAGCAGGACAAGCGTTGGCAGATATCGGCTCATGCGAGCTCCTCCGGACGGCGCTGCTTGCGCGGCGCCCGGCGCAGTGAACGATCAAACGGTCCGGGACGGTCCCAGTCGCCATCCGGTCGAATAATCGCCAAAGGGTCGGAATCCATGGTGATGGCATTGGCCGGGCGTTCGAGCGGGTGCTCGATCTCGACATATTCGTAATCCGAGAACATGAAGCTGGCACGCCCGGGCCGAACCCGGAAACCGTGTGACCGCCAATAGGCAACCCGGTTCAGCTGGGCATGGCCAAGCACCTGGCGGTAACCACGACGGGCGCTATAGCGCAAAGCCTCCTGCATCAGCGCCCGCATCACGCCGTGGCGGCGGAAAGTTGGCAGAACCGCCGCCCGCTCCACCTTGGCGAAATCGGCAAACCAGCGCAATCGCAACACACCAACCGGTTCGCTGCCGCGCCAGGCGATCAGGTGCGATGCCGCAACAAGATCATTTCCGTCGTATTCTTCGTTATAAGGCGCGCGCTGCTCACCCAGATAGGTCACACCCCGCAAGGTCATCGCCATGACAACATGGTCGAAACTGCGCGCCACTGTGACACGCAGCCGGTCTCGGCTCTCCGCATTCATGCGTAGTGCTCCTCTGTGGTCGGGTTACTGCGAACCGACAGTTTCTCAGCGATTCGGTGAGGAAAGCCCGTGCTGCCGAACAGCAGCGTCGCGCCATCGGGGCGGCCGAGCGGAACGAAGCCCAGCCGGGACATGAGTTTTTCGCCCTGCGCCGAGCGGGCGCGGGCATAGACGCGAATGTCGCAATACACGCCGAACCAGACCGCCAGCAGCCCGCGCAGGGATGCGGCCTGATCCATGGGAGACCGGCCCGCCATACCCCAAGACAACAGGGCGTGAGCATTTTCGCTCGGCCCGCACACCCATTCGCGCTTTGCATTGGCAAAACCGAACTGGCCGGCCAGCAAGGCGTCGATACCCTGCTCGGTCAACGGGATGGAGGCGAGCAGGGCATTGGCCTTGCCATTCCTGCGGCGCAGCTGCAGCGCCCGCCCGGTCCAGGACTGAACTTGCCAAAGCGCTTCCGGCCCAGCCACCTCGCCCTCGATCAGCTCATCGGCCAACTGGTGGAACTCGTCGACCTGGTGTTCGTAAACCTGCGTGAAACCATATGGCCCGACAGCTGCATGGAGTTGCTGGTCCTGAAATTGAACGCCGGACCGGGATGAGCTAGGTTGATCGACTGAACTACGCATCGGGCATTCCTGTTTCGGTCTGACCCAATTGGCTTAACACCGCTGCCATGCACGCGGCCTCTTCGAAGTTGGAATAGTGGATAGTCAGGAAACAGCCATCAGCCTGCGTCGCAATGTGTTTGACTGGGACGACCTTCAGATCTTCCACGCCGTTGCCACGACAGGATCAATGAGCGGAGCAGCTGCGGCCCTCGGTTGCCAGCAGCCCACCGTCAGCAAGCGCATGCGGCAATTGGAGAGCCGCCTCGGCGCCCAGCTGATCGACCGGCGTGCCGACGGTATCGTGCTGACCCAGGCCGGGGAGGCTGCGCTGGACTATGTGCGGACCATGCAGCGTTCGGCGCAACAACTGGAATCCCGCATCTCCGGCACCGATACAGCCAGTACCGGCGATGTGACGCTACACGCCTCCGACGGCCTGTCGACCTATTGGCTGGCGCGCCATATGCCCCGTTTCATGCGGGTCAATCCGGGGATCAATCTTCACCTGCTCCGCGCCGATGCCGGGGTTGGCCCAGCCCCCGATCTGTCGATCACTTTCACGCCTGACAAGGATATGGATGCGCCGACCGCGGCGCTGGGCACCATGCATTACATGCCCTTCGCCTCGCGCGAATTCATCAATACCTATGGTGTGCCAAAATCGACCCATGACTTGCTCAATCTGCGCTTCCTGAAACTGGAGCAGTATGATCGGGGCCTCGCTCTGTGGGAAAACCGCAATGAAGTCGTCGATGCATACATAAATTATGCGTTCCGGACTGATGTGAGCTCCATCTTGTTGGAAACAATCAGACATGGCGGCGGGATTGCCATGGCGCCCACCTATCTGGCTGCGCTATATCCGGACGAATTGGTGGTGCTCGACTATGATGTTAAGCAGGACGTGCGCTTCTGGTTGAAATATCTGCCGGGGAGCCAGCGCGTCGGACGTACAAAATGTGTTGGCGACTGGATTGCCGAGATTTTTGACCCTACAGGTAACCCTTGGTTTCGTGAGGAATTTTGCCATCCAGGTGAGTTCTGCGAGATCGAAGTTATAAAACCACAATTATGAGGTTGTTATGAGTGCTAGAGGCCCAACGAGTATTGACCAGCACGTCGGTGCTCGCCTTCGCCTGCGGCGCAGCCTGTTGGAAATGAGTCAATCCGAGCTTGGAGAAAAGCTTGGCGTGACGTTTCAGCAGGTTCAGAAGTATGAGCGCGGCACAAACCGCATTGGCGCCAGCCGCCTGTTTCATGTCGCCCGCGTCATGGAAGTCCCTGTGTCCTACTTCTTTGAAGGTCTGGATACGGAAGGGGCCTCCGAGTTGAAGGGTCCCGACTCCGAAACGCTCTATGACTTCATCGCCAGCCCGGACGGCCTCGCTCTGGCTTCGGCATTCTCCGGAATCCGCGATCAGACAGTCCGCCGCCGGGTTATCGACCTGTTGCGTTCACTGTCCGTCTGATTTTCGGCTGATATCTGTCGGCCGCATGAACGGATTTGCCCCGCCATTGCCCGGGTCCGGTCCTGCTCGCGCCATATCAACCCCTCAGCTTGAGACACTCAATGCTGAGGGGAAATTCTTGTGCGACCTAATTCATCCATAAATCCAACTGGCTCAATGACCGTGTCCAGCGAGCGGGCCACGCCGCGCATAGACCATGACGCGCGTGCCATGGCGCACCCCTGGTTCCATCTCAACCGGTCAGGCAGAGCATCAAGCTCTACGCTCGATATGGCCGTGGCCGCGCGATTCCCGAAACATCGCTGAAGCAAGCGACCGAACGCTGGTCGCTGGTTAGCAGCCTGGCCCGCGCACTCGCAGGCAGGGCAGCGCGCAAGGTTCCGCGCAGACGCCGGAGCCAGAGGCTCGCCGCGTCGCGGCGGCTGGTCACACCATGCTCATCACAAATCTGGAAGAGAATGGAGCGGGCGATGAGATTCGAACTCACGACATTCACCTTGGCAAGGTGACGCTCTACCCCTGAGCTACGCCCGCTCATGTCTATGCGGGGTCTAGCCCCGCCAGGGAGCGGGGTATATCGCGCAAACCCGGACGGATTGCAAGAGGGAGATTCCGTCGCGGTGCACAAGGGCTTGATCCGGCCCGCCAGTCAGGCTTCAACACAAGTATGAGCGCTTCACGCACCGAATTATTCGCCCACCTCGACGGGCTTGGAATCCGGCACGAGACCGTCAGCCATCGCCCGGTCTTCACGGTTGAGGAGGGTCGCGACATCAAGGCCGCCCTGCCCGGCGGCCACACCAAGAATCTCTTTCTCAAAGACCGCAAGGGGCAGGTTTTCCTGGTCACCGCCCTGGCTGAAACCGAAATACGCCTCAACCGTCTGCATCGGCCGCTCGGCAGTGCCCGCCTCTCCTTCGGGCCTGAGGCGCTGCTGCTCGACACCCTGGGTGTGCAGCCCGGCTCGGTAACGGCACTTGCGTTACTGAACGATACCGGGGGACGCGTGCGCTTCGTGCTCGATGCCGCACTGCTGGAATGGCCAGTGGTCTATTCACACCCCTTGCTGAATGATGCCACGACCGGCATCGCTCCGGCCGACCTGGTCCGCTTCGCTGAATCGACCGGCCACCCACCACGGCTGATTGACTTCACGCTCTTGCTTGATGATGAAGACGCCACGCAGTAACGGCTTGCACCAACGGCCCGGCAGGGCCACTTACTGAGCAAGACGCAGCTAGGAAACGCATCATGACCCTGTTCAATACCGGAGCCCCCGACGCCGACACCGACGATCTGGTCAAGGACTCCTCAGACAGCAATTTCATGGCGGATGTTGTCGAACCTTCGAAGTCCGTCCCGGTCCTGGTCGATTTCTGGGCCCCTTGGTGCGGCCCATGCCGCCAGCTTGGCCCGATGATCGAACACGTCGTGCGCCAGTCCGAGGGCGCTGTCCGTCTGGTCAAGATCAATATCGATGAGAATCCGGGCATCGCCCAGCAATTGCGTGTGCAGTCGATCCCGGCCGTCTTTGCCTTCAAGGACGGGCAGCCAGTTGATGGCTTCATGGGGGCGCTGCCCGAGAGCCAGATCAAGGATTTCATCCAGCGGATTTCCGGCAAAGGTCCGAGCGAGGCTGAATTGAAAGCGATCGTCGAGCGCGGCATGACCGGTCTGGAATCCGGCGATCTGGGCGGTGCGGCACAGGATTTTGCCAGCGTGCTTCAACTTGACCCCGGCCATCCGTCAGCCCTGGCTGGCCTGGCCCGCGTCTGGCTCAAATCCGGTGATATCGAGAAGGCCACACAGATATTGGGGCAAGTCCCCGATGATCGCGCCGGCGATCCGGCTGTCGAGGCGGCGCGGACGGCGCTCGAACTGGCAACCACGGCTCCAGCCGATGATGCGGTCACCGCAGCCCTCCGGCAGGCGGTCAAGACGACACCGACCGATCTGCAGGCGCGCTTTGATCTGGCGGAAGCCCTGCTGGCAAGCGGCGACCATGCCGGTGCTGCCGATCAATTGCTTGCCATCACCGCGCTTGATCGGGAATGGAATGAACAGGCTGCGCGCACCCTGTTGCTTAAAATCTTTGAAGCGGCCGGGCCGATGAGCGAGGTCGCTCGCGACGGTCGTCGGCGCCTGTCCTCAATCCTGTTCGCCTGAGGAGGCCATGATGAGTGACGCACCCGCCACATCGACTGATCGATCCGTCGATCCGAAACTGCTCGAAATACTGGTTTGCCCCGTGACCCGTGGCCCGCTGGTCTATGATCGGGATGCCCAGGAACTGATTTCCGAAGGCGCGGGCCTTGCCTATCCGATCCGCGACGGGATCCCGATCATGCTGGCCGAAGAAGCCCGGCAGCTGGAGCAGGACTGATGACTCGCCCTTGGCCAGAAAAATTACGCTTTTCCAAGGCTGAGAAGGCGCTGCATATCCGCTTCGATGACGGCGCTTCGTTTTCGATACCCTTCCAGACGCTCCGGACCGAGAGCCCCAGCGCCGAAGTCCAGGGACACGGTCCGGATCAGAAAGTGACCGTAACCGGCAAGGAGAATATCCAGATCACAGCCGCCGAACCCGTCGGTCGGTATGCGGTGCGGCTGGTGTTCGATGACGGCCATGATAGCGGCTTGTTTACCTGGGACTATCTCTATGCCCTCGGCGAGGCCGAAACACACATGTAGGCAGTGCTGGCGCGGCGACCACTGACGCTTTGGCATGCCCACAACAGATATCGATCGGATGAAATATGAAACGCTTCACGATTCTCACTGCCCTTGCTGCGGGAGGGTTGTTTACCGCCGCCAGCCTGGCGGCTCCGGAAGACTTTGTTACCGGCCCGTTGATCGAAAACTTTGGCGCGGTCGCACCCATCGAAAACCAGATGCCGATCCCCGAGGATACTGTCTTCAGGATTGCGTTTGACGTCTCGACACCAGCAGAGGTCGGCGAAATCAACCGCAAATTCAATAGCGCTGCCCGCTTCCTCAATATGCACACGGCTGCTGGAATCGCCGCTGACGATATTCAGATCGCGATCGTGATCCACGGGGGCGCAGTCCAGGACGTCTCGACAGGGAGTCATTTCACGCCCGGCGTCCAGCCTGCCAATGCAGAACTTATCGCGACTCTGCTCGCTCACGGCGTCAAAATCTATGTCTGCGGCCAGAGCGCCGCCTATCATGATATCGGGGTCGAGAATCTGTTGCCGGGCGTAACCATGGCCCTGTCAGCGATGACCGCGCACGCCTTGCTGCAACAGGATGGCTATACGCTGAACCCGTTCTGACGCACTACCAGGCAGCGTCCAGCCGATGGCCGCGCAGGAGTTTGGGCGGCTCACCGGTATCGCCGCCAGCCTGACGCATGAAGAAGCGCCGTGCCGGACCGATTTGGTTTACGATTGACAGACCCAATCCGCGCAATTGCCGCAGGGGCTCGATATCATTCGAAAACAGGCGATTGAAAATATCCGTCCCGGCCGCCAGCGTGGCGCTGTCGAATTTGCGCCAGGCCTCATAGCGCCGAAGTGTGGTCAGAGCGCCGATATCAAGTCCAACCCGTTTCGCCTCACCAGAAACTTCAGCCAGAGCCGCTGCATCGCGAATGCCCAGATTGAAACCCTGGCCGGCGAGCGGATGGATGCCGCGCGCGGCGTCGCCGACAAAGGCGATCCGTTCGGCACAGAAGCTCTCGGAGAATTTTAGCCCCAGCGGATAGGTCCAGCGTGGCCCTTCCGGGCTTATTCCGCCAAGGAAATCGCCGAAACGGTTTTCAAGTTCCTGCTGGAAAACCTCGGCATTTGCCGCCTGGAGCGCATCGGCCACATCCGTCGGCTCGGTCCAGACAAGTGATGAACGATTGTCAGGAAGTGGCAGGATGGCGAAGGGGCCTGACGGCAGAAAATACTCATAGGCGACCCCGTTATGGGGTTCGGCATGGCGCACGGTCGCGACCAGGCCCTTCTGGCCGTAATTCCAGCCGACACTGCGTATTTTGGCCTGTTCGCGAATGCGCGAGAATTTGCCATCGCATGCGACCAGCAATTTGCCCGAAAGGCGCCGGCCATCGGCGAGCAGGACATCGACGCCATCGGGCCGTGCCTCATAACGCTCGGCCATCGCCGGGGCGATGGAAACGATATTCGGCCGCTCCAGCACGGCACTGGCCAGAACCATGCGGGTATGCCGGTTCTCGGCCATCCAGCCGAGCGGCTCGCCTTCGGGGCCTTCGCTGATCTCGCGGCGATCGAAATGCAGGCTGTGCGGCCCGGGCCCGCCCGGCCGTGTGCCTCCATAGGGGCGGCCATCACAGACCATGATGTGTTCGATGCGAGTCGTGTAGGGCCGCAATTCATCGGCGATTCCCAGGGCCTCGAACAAGCGCCAGGAGGTATAGGCAAGGGCCGAGGCGCGCCCGTCAAACTCCGGGGCCAGCTGGGTATCAATCGGCAGCGTATCGACCACTGCCACGCGCAGCCCGGCCTGATCCATCGCCAGGGCTAGAGTCAGGCCGGCCAAGCCGCCACCAACAATGACCGCGTCACCGTCAAAAAAATTTTGTTCGCTCATGGGGCGGAGAATAGGCGATTTTCCCGGTCGTGAAAGCGGACATCGCGCCGCAGACGCATTAACCTCTGTTTACCACCCGGATACCCTTGCCGCGCTAAACCGGGGCATGACCAATCGCGCCGCACCCAAATCCGAAACCGATGCCCCGCCGCCGGGCCGAATCTGGCTGACCCGGACGACCGATCTCCTGCTCGGCGGGCTGATGTTGGGCAGCGGTGCATTTCTGATGGCGGCACTGCTCAGTCACAATGCCCTCGATCCAAGCTGGAACGTCTCGGCCGAGGGCGAAGTGCGCAATCTGATGGGCGAGCCAGGTGCCGGTATCAGTGATCTGATGCTGCAATCCTTCGGCTGGTCTGCCGCCGGACCGGCGATCGCGCTGATCGTCTGGGGTGGCGTGCTCATACTCCGGCGGCCCCGGCGGCGGCCGGCCTCTATCGCTGGCTGGCGTTGGCTCGCTGCCGTGATCGGAACAGCCGGATTTGCCGCTGCAGCCAGCGCACTCCCCCTGCCCAATGCCTGGCCCTTTGCCAGCGGTCTCGGCGGCGCTGTTGGCGACATGGCGCTGGCTGGCCTGCGTATGCTGCCCGCCTCGCTCGATCTGCCCGCCGCTACCGGTATTGGTGCCGCCTTTGGTCTGGTCCTGGCGGTTGCCGGGATATTCTTCACCTTTGGCCTGCGCTCTCGCGACCTTTCGGCAGCTTATGACGCCGCCGGCCTGACCTGGGCGACCCTGCGAGTCTGGTTCGATTCCCTGCGCGGCCATGGCATTTCGCTTGGCCGATTATTGACGGATGCCGGCGCGCGCTCCGATGACCGACGCGAACCGGCCCGCGAAGAGCCGGTGCTGCGCCGCGCCATGCGAGCCGCCGACGGTGACCCTGACGATGAGACAGGGTTCGACGACATCCCTGAGCCCACCTTCAATTCCAGCGTCAAGGTCGCACCGACCCGCCGCTCCGCCGCCTCCGAACGTGACAACCGTGAGGCCCAGGGAGCGCTGCCCTTCGTCAAGTCGAAAGGGTTCAAATTGCCGCGCCTCGACCTGCTGTCGAAACCACAGCAGCGAAATGGCGCCGTTGACGAACTCGCGCTACGCCAGAATGCCGTGCTGCTGCAGGGTGTGCTGACGGATTTCGGGGTCAAGGGCGAGATCGTCCAGGTTCGACCGGGCCCGGTCGTCACCCTGTATGAGTTCGAGCCGGCGCCCGGGGTGAAGTCCTCGCGGGTCATCAACCTGGCCGATGATATTGCCCGCTCCATGAGCACGACCGCGGCCCGCGTGGCCGTCGTGCCGGGACGCAATGCGATCGGGATTGAATTGCCCAATCCCAAGCGCGAAACCGTTTTCCTCCGTGCCCTGCTGAATTCCAAAGTGTTCGAGGAAAGCAAGGCGGAATTGCCAATGGCGCTGGGCGAGACAATCGGCGGCGAACCCTTTGTCGCCGATCTGGCGCGCATGCCCCATTTGTTGATCGCTGGCACCACCGGTTCGGGTAAATCGGTCGGCATCAATGCGATGATCCTGTCTTTGCTCTACCGGCTGGCACCGGAAGATTGCCGCATGATCATGATTGATCCGAAAATGCTGGAATTGTCCGTCTATGACGGGATTCCCCACCTGCTGACCCCGGTCGTGACCGATCCGAAAAAGGCCATCGTGGCGCTGAAATGGGCCGTTCGGGAGATGGAAAGCCGTTATCTGCGGATGTCCAAGATCGGCGTGCGCAATCTGGCCGGCTTCAATGAGCGCGTCGCCGCTGCCGAGGCCGCCGGCGAGCCCCTCTCACGCACCGTCCAGACCGGCTATGATCGCGAAAGTGGCGAACCGATCTTCGAGACCGAAATCATCCAGGCCGAGAAAATGCCCTATATCGTCGTGGTGATCGACGAAATGGCCGACCTTATGATGGTCGCGGGCAAGGAAATCGAAGCCGCTGTCCAGCGCCTCGCCCAAATGGCGCGGGCAGCCGGCATTCACGTCGTCATGGCGACCCAGCGCCCCTCGGTCGATGTCATCACCGGAACGATCAAGGCGAATTTCCCGACCCGTGTCTCCTATTCGGTGACCTCAAAGATCGACAGCCGCACCATTCTGGGCGAGCAGGGCGCCGAACAGCTGCTCGGCATGGGGGATCTGCTCTACATGGCCGGTGGCGGGCGCCTGAGGCGCCTGCATGGCCCCTTTGTCTCTGACACCGAGGTCGAGGACGTCGCCGCCTATCTCAAGAAACAGGGCGCGCCTGAATATCTCGATGCGGTGACCGCCGACAGCGATGATGGTGAGGGCGGTGCGCTGGGGCTGGACGGCGAGGCCAGCAGTGGTGATGCGCTGTTCGACCAGGCCATTGCCCTGGTGGCGCGCGATCGCAAATGCTCCACCAGCTATATCCAGCGCCGGCTGCAGATCGGGTATAACCGCGCAGCGACCCTGGTCGAGCGCATGGAAGAAGAGGGCATGATCGGCCCGTCCGACCATGCCGGGCGCCGCGAAATCTACCTGCCTGAACACAATGTGGCGTGACGCACAAATGAACGGCGAGGCCTTGCTCGCGCCGCAATCACTCGGCAGTTTGGCGCCATGATTACGCACCTGATTTCCGCCCTGCTCCTGCAGGCATCGCCTGCCACAGCGGAAGCTCGGCCGGAGCCCGCCACCCTGCAAGCGGACGCACCGCAGCCAGCCTTCGACCGCGCCGCCGCGATTGCCGACATCAATAGCTATCTCAACGCGATCACCACGTTGCGGGCGAATTTTATCCAGGTCTCGCCCGACGGAAGTGCCGTACGTGGCATCCTGTCGATTGCGCGGCCGGGGCGCTTGCTGTTTGAGTATGAAGATCCTTCGCCCATCCGGGTGATTGCCGACGGCACGACTGTCGCGCTGGAGGACCGCGCCCTGGAAACAGTGGATCGCGTGCCTTTGCGCTCGACGCCGCTCTGGTGGTTGCTGAAATCCGATATCGACATCGCGAACGATGCTGAAGTGGTCGATATTCGTAGCGAGTACGGCTTCCTGTCCGTGAATGTGCGCGACCCCAATGGCGAAATGGATGGTGATATCGAATTTGTCTTTGCCGGACCGGATCTTGAGTTACGCGAATGGTTCGTGACCGACGCACTGGGCGAGGTCACTCGGGTCAGCCTGGTGGAAACCGAGACAGGTATGGCGTTGAACCCGCGCCTGTTTTCAATTCCTGACCCTGATGAGCAACGCGATTCGAGACGTGGGCGACGGTGATGGCTGCGGCATTTTGACCACAGGCAATACCTTTCTAATATTTTATTTGTATATTTTTTTCTGACGTGGCGTTATTACTACGCTGACTGAGAAGAGATGGATCGGCTTCGTCCCCCCGCTTGCGGATCCTAAACTCAGTCGCGCCGGATCGATCCCCTCCCGGCGCTGCGACGATGAAAATTCGCGCACAGCATAGCGCCCGGTCTCTCCCCCCCTTGAGACCGGGCGCATTTCGTTTCGGTCCAGCTTTACACCGGCATTTCCGCTGTGCAGCCCGACGAATGGGGGTTAAACAATTTCCATGCAATTTCATGACGATTCCGACGACGTTGATTTCACACGTCTGCTCGAGGAAATTCCCCTGCTCTACAAGGCTCGCGCCTTTGCCGAGAGCCTTAATGCCAATACCTGGTTCTCCAGGCTTGGCGAGCCGCTCGACCCGCGCGATCGCACCCTGGCCCGGGCCTATCTCGACGGGCTGGGATTCCCCGAAGCCGAGCCTGCCCTGCTCTCCGACTGGAGCGAGGCGGCCACCGCGGCAGAAAGCCTCGACCGCGACCCGGTCGGCTGGGAAGCCGAGGAAATGTTGCGCGCCGGCCTGATTACACGGGTGCTGGAACGCCTCGACGAAGAGGCGGTCAATGTCGCCCTCTCCCAGATCGGCAGCAAAACCCATGATTCCTCTCGTGACGCGGTCGAAGAGGCCGCGGCAATCGATGATATCGACGATATGGAACTGATTCATGCTGCCGCTGGCGCACTGGCACAGGCGGCCAATGGCGCCGCGCTCGTGATCATGGCCGAGGCGGAAGACGATGAACCGCCACACCCCTTCCTCGCCCGCTGGCGCCTGTTCGCCCGCGGTCGCTGGCCCGTCGGCCTCGCGGGCGCCAGCTATAATATCCTCTGATCATCACGACGAAAGAACCCAGCCATGAGCGGTATCTCGATTGCGACCTGGAATATCAATTCCGTGCGCCTGCGCGCGCCCAGCGTTGCCGCCTGGGTCGCCGAGGCTGATCCGGATGTGCTGTGCCTGCAGGAAATCAAATGCCTGAGCGAGCAATTCCCCGAGGAAGCCTTCCGGGAGATGGGGTTCAGGCATTTTCACATTCGCGGCCAGAAGGGCATGCATGGCGTGGCCATCGCATCAAAACTGCCGCTCGAGGATTTGCCGGACGAAGATTTATGCCCGCGCTCGGAAGCCCGGCATCAGCGCGTCGGCGTCGCCGGCTTTGAATTGCACAATTTCTATATCCCGGCCGGCGGCGACGAGCCGGATCCGGCGATCAATCCGCGGTTCGCACACAAGCTGGAATTTCTCGACAAGCTGGAAAGGTATTTCGCCGGCCGCGCGGCCGCGAAGACACCGCTCGTCCTGGTCGGTGATTTCAACATCGCGCCCTATGAGCACGATGTCTGGTCGCACAAGCAATTGCTCAAGGTGATCAGCCATACCCCGGTCGAGGTCGATGCGCTGGAACGGATCCGGCTAGCCGGCCAGTTCAGCGATATCGCCCGCGAACTCATCCCGATGGACGAGAAGATCTATACTTGGTGGAGTTACCGCGCCAAGGATTGGAAGGCCGCCAACCGGGGTCGTCGCCTCGACCATATCTGGGTGTCGCCCGAGCTGCATGACCAGGCCATCGCCGGTGGCCGCGATGCGCTAAAGGTCTGGGACAATGTTCGTAGCTGGGAAAAACCCTCCGACCACGCGCCCGTTGTCCTGAAAATCGATCTATAATGCCGGGAATTCCCAAGGCCGGCCTCGACGAGCCTCAATGAACCAATCGATAGCCGCCGCTCTCGGTGACGAGGAGACGGGCATGAGAGGGGTCGGGTTCGATCTTCTGGCGCAAGCGGTAGATATGGGTTTCCAGCGTGTGGGTCGTGACAGCCGGGTTATAGCCCCAGACCTCATGCAGCAATTCCTCGCGCGGCACGGCCTTGGCACCGGCGCGGTAGAGATATTTGAGAATATTGGTCTCTTTTTCCGTCAGCCGGACTTTTTTCTGGTCCGCCGTCAACAAGAGCTTCATTGACGGACGGAATTCATAAGGCCCAACCTGGAAGACCGCATCCTCGCTCTGCTCATGGCTGCGTAGATGCGCCCGGACGCGGGCGAGCAGGACGGAGAATTTGAATGGCTTGGTCACATAGTCATTCGCACCCGATTCCAGGCCGAGTATCTGGTCGGAATCGGTATTCTGGCCCGTCAGCATAACGATTGGCGCCGTGATGCCATTCTTGCGCATCAGGCGGCAGGCATCGCGGCCGTCCATATCGGGCAAATCAACGTCCAGCAGAATCAGATCAGCGCGCTGTTCACGCGCCGCCGACATACCGTCGCCGGCCGAACTGGCCGCCAGGGTCTGAAACTCTTCATGTAAATCGAATTGTTCGACCAGGGCTTCGCGGAGGTCATCATCGTCATCGACGATCAGGATGGTTTTTCTTGAGCTCATCTGCCCGATCATGCCGATTTCGAGGCACAAGGCAAATGCTACCCACCGGCAAGGCTGACCCGGCAATTTTTGCCGGGTAGGGAGGTCAATCCCTTGTGACAAGCGACTGATTTATGGCCTGATTATTGCTTCTTTCGACCTGAGTCCGCACTGCGGACACCCTGCCGTGGTGGGGAAGGCGAAGGGGACGCCAGGCGTGACCTGTGGTCATGATTAGGCGTCCCTCGCCGACCACCTGGTGCCGCTCGGGATTCACCCCATGGACTGGATCGTCTCAGGATCGGGCTCGATGAATCTCGCAGGACGGGGGGTTCGCGCCGCACACGGCCGCGCCGGCCTTTGTCCGGAAAGCTCAAAGCAGGAAGGCGATGGCGCCACGCCAACCGGCCGCTACGCCCTGCGCAGAATACTCTATCGCGCTGACCGAGTGGCGGCACCGAAGACGGCCCTGCCGTCACGTCGGATCCGCGCCGATGATGGCTGGTGTGATGATGCGGCCGACCCCGCCTATAACCGCCCGGTTCGACTGCCTTATCCCGCCTCGCATGAGACACTTTTCCGTGAGGATGGCCTCTACGACCTCATTCTCGTGGTCGGCCATAATGACGACCCGCCGGTGCCCGGCGCCGGCTCGGCGATCTTCCTGCATTGCAGGCGCGGCGATTATGAGCCGACCGAGGGCTGTATCGCCCTTGATCCGGCCGATGTCATTGAGCTGCTGACAACGGCAAAGCCCGGCGATTACCTCGTAATCGAGCCCTAGTCGCGCGGCCCGAAAAAGGCTGTGCCGATGCGCACCGAGCTCGCCCCCAGCGCGATTGCGGTTTCAAAATCCGCGCTCATGCCCATCGATAGTTCTTTCAACCCGTTTTCGCGCGCCAGTTTGGCTAGAAGGGCGAAATGCAGACCTGCAGGTTCGGCGGCCGGCGGAATGCACATCAGCCCGTCGATCTGCAAGCCATGCTCGGTGCTCATCCGGGTGAGAAAGGGCGATAGCTCGGCTGGCGCGATACCGGCCTTCTGCGCCTCTTCACCGGTATTGACCTGGACCAGCAGACGCGGAGTCCGGCCGGCCACCTTCATGGCCTTGCGCAGGGCGATGGCCAGCTTGTCCCGGTCGAGGGTTTCGATGACATCAAACAATTCAACCGCATCCTGGGCCTTATTGCTCTGAAGGGGACCGATCAGGCGCAGTTCGAGGTCGGCAAAGCGCGTCCGGCGCTCGGCCCAATGCTCGAACGCCTCCTGGACACGGTTTTCCCCAAAGACGCGTTGCCCTGCATCCAGCGCAGCCGCGATGGCTTCGTCAGTCTGCCGTTTCGAGACTGCGACCAGGGTGATATCGGCGGGATTGCGTCCGGCCTGTTGCGCAGCCGCGCCGAGCTGTGCGAGCAAGTAAGTGCGGCGTGCCGCGATATCCGGAGACGTGTTCATGATGCGGCCATATGATGCACAGCGCGGCTTGGCAAGACTGGCGCAGCGGGTTCGCGGCAGCTTGCCTTCGGATTTGCCAGCCCTGTTTGCCCTGACCGACCCGGTCAGAACGCCCGACCCGCTGGCCTTCGCCAGCCAGCTCGCGCCGGGGAGCGGTCTGGTCTATCGCCATTTCGGCGCGCCCGAACGGTTTCAGGTCGGGTCGACACTGGTTGAGATTGCCCGGCAGGGTGGCCTGCAACTCTTCGTCTCGAGCGACTGCGAGCTGGCGGACCGGATCGGGGCCCATGGCATCCACTGGCCGGAGCGAGAATTGGGACAGGCCTGGGCGCGGCGAATGCGCGGCGATAGCCGTCCCTTCACCGCCTCGGTCCATTCCGCCGCAGCCTGCATGCGCGCCGCGCGGGCCGGAATTGACGGCGTCTTTCATTCAACCCTATTTGCCAGCCACAGCGCAACGGCGGGCCGTCCGCACGGAATTCATGCCGCGGCAGCGCTGGCGCGCGGAACCAAGATGGCGGTCTATCCACTCGGCGGCGTCAATACACGCACGGGCCGTCGCTTGATCGGATTGGGATTTGCTGGATTTGGCTGCGTCGGCGCCCTGTCCGGAGACTAGAAGCGCAGCGCCGATTCAAACTTGATCTCGGGCTGACGCGCATCGCTTTCCATCATACGAAACATCGGATCATCCGGAGAGATCAGGCGAACCTGGCCACCGAGACGGAAACGGTCGCCGAGATTGATGAAGGCGCCGGCGCTGAGATCATTGACATCACTGCGGACGTCGGGGCCATCCTGGATGCCGACCCGCACGCCCCAGCGGCCGCCCGGGGATTCCCAGTCGACAGTATTTTCCAGGTCGAGACCAGGCAACATGTGCTCATTCATCGAAAGCGTGAAAGCTTCATACCAAGGCGTCTCGACACCTAGCGCATCGGTTGCCGTCGACTGAAGCTGGACCCCGGTCTCAATGACCGTCGGCTCGGCGTCCTGTGCCAGGGCGGCCGGCGCCAGGCCGAGCATTGCCGTTGCGATCGAACCAGCGATCACAGTCTTGACCATTAAGGCCCGGCAATTTCCCCACTTGGACATGGAACCACACTCCCTTGATCCATCAAACTAACCATTGCTCCCGGACTCCCCAAGCGGATTCTACTGACACCACCAAAAAATCCGTCCAGCTGTGGCGGATATGTCAAAACTGCCAGCCGAGCTCTGCGAAAATCGCGATGCCGCTGAGCCGGTTTTGCCGCCGCCCGGACGGGGTGATGACCGGCTCATCCCGGCTGGCAGACTGGATGCCGCCGCCAAAGACCCAGCGCTCGCCAATCAGACGCGAAGCGCTCAATTGCAGCGTTTGACCATCGACATGCACCAGATCATCACTGAACCGCGCCAGTTCCAGCGCCGTCAGCCAGGCCCCCTGTTCATAGGCTGCCGAGACCGACCAGGCCTGATAGGCTCCATCCGCAGCGAGACCATTGTTCGACAGCAGCCAGCGCGCGCCGGCACTGACCGGGCCACGGGTCCAGCGGAAGCCGGCATCCTGCGTGCTCAACCCGGCGAACCCGGAGACGCCACTCGTCTCGGCGCCCTCGCTGAGGCCCAGGCTGAAAGCAAATTCATTCTCGCCGCGCAGTATTTCGTAACGCACACCCATTTCCCAGACATTGTCGAAAACAGGACTCGCCAGACCAGCTGGGCCCGCCCCCCAGGCACAATGGTCGACCCCGCAATCGCGGACACGCGGCGTGAAGGATGAGGCAATGCGTACCGAACCGACACTGGATGATTGTCCAATGGCAATTGAGCGGAACACGATCTTAGGCGCGCTACCGGAACTCAGATTGCGGGTCCGCGCGCCGCTCAGCCCGGTCAAGTCGACGCGGCCACCATCGGCACGGCTCAGGCGGAAGGCCGACGGCCCCCGCTCAGGATCGAGGTCCGCAGCCCCGGCGCCATAACCGGCCCGTAGCTCGCCCCAGCCAATATCGAGAAATCCATAGCCCGACTGCACGGCGATCCGCGTGCCGTCGCCAGGTTCCGCGACAGCGGACTGAAAGCCGGAACTGCCCGCACGAACCGCGCGAACCGTACCGTCCACCATGACCTGTGCGCAATCGGCAGTCCCGGGCGGGCAATCGCCGACAGGTCCGCCCCAGCCACGTCGCCCGGTGTCATGTTCGACACGGCCGCCCAGGACAATTCCCCAGCGCCGGCCGGCATCCGTGAAGGTTTCAATCACCAGCTCGGCATCGATATCGTAGAGAAATCCGTTGGATGGGGCCGCATCTGAACCTGCAAGCCAGACAGCGCCCAGATCAATCCGGAGCTCGGGCAGGTCTGCGTCCAGCGCATCAAATGTCGATTGAGATTGTGCCGATTGAGAGAAAGCCGGCGGGCCCGCGAGCAATCCGGACAAAGCGGCGAAAAGGATCGCGCTGAAAGTCCGTTTCATACCTCGCGGCCCCGCCGTTCGGCCCCGTCCCCCCGGACGTCGCGCCGTCAATGGATGCGACAGACAGGCTGTGGTCAAGCGCCACCAACCCTTGTTGATGGCGTTCCTTGCCACATGTTGCACACATGCCACGCTCATTTGGGTGCCTTTCGGCGCTGGCGCGAGAAAGATCGCGTGTTATACACACCTTCCCGATACGCCTGAGCTCGCAAGATTCGAGTGTATGGGAAGTGTTTTCGCCGTCTTGCATTAAAGGAGTTACGGCAAATGTCCGATAGCCGGATTCTTGGTGCGGCCCTGTTCGCCGCCCTCCTGTTTCTCCCAGCCTGTTCAACTCGCGGCGGCGACGCTGCTGCGGAAGCGCAAACCGATCAGCGCTCATCCGGTTTTCAGCTGCCGAGCCTGCCAAACCCGCTGCGCAGCAATCGCCCGGTCGAGCCAGAAGGCATCGGCGTCAACGGGTATTTGTGGCGCGCCAGCCTGGACACGATCAGCTTCATGCCGCTCGCTGAAGTCGATCCCTTCGGCGGTGTCATCATCACGGATTGGTATGCCAATCCGCAAATGACCACCGAGCGCTTCAAGCTCACCGTCTATATTCTCGATACGCGCCTGCGTGCCGATGCATTGGCGGTCAATGTCTTCCGCCAGGTTCGCGAAGAGACTGGCGGCTGGATCGATGCCGAGACCAATCCGCAAACCTCCTACGAAATTGAAAACGCTATCCTGACCCGAGCTCGCCAGCTGCGCATTGCACGTCTGGAAGATTAGGGCACCGGGTACGCGGTCAAACGCTGCGAGCCAAGCATATGAGCCGATACAATCCACGTGAAGCCGAGCCGAAATGGCAGGCGGCTTGGGCGGAGCGTGACTCCTTCCTTGCGGGCGGGCCCAAGGCTCAAAACGGCAAGCCAAAATATTATGTGCTTGAAATGTTTCCCTATCCATCGGGACGCATCCATGTCGGGCATTCGCGCAATTACACCATGGGCGACGTCATTGCCCGCTATAAGCGCGCCCGTGGTTTTGATGTCCTGCACCCGATGGGCTGGGATGCGTTTGGACTGCCGGCCGAGAATGCAGCGCGCGACCGCGGCGTCCATCCAGGCAAATGGACCCACGCCAATATCGATGTCATGCGGGGGCAATTGCAGCGCCTCGGCCTGGCGCTTGACTGGAGTCGGGAATTCGCGACCTGCGACCCATCCTATTACAGGCACCAGCAAGCCATTTTTCTGAAATTTTTCGAGAAAGACCTGGTTTACCGCAAGACCGCCAAGGTCAATTGGGATCCGGTCGACCAGACCGTTTTGGCCAATGAACAGGTGATCGATGGCCGAGGCTGGCGCTCCGGGGCGCTCGTCGTCCAGCGTGAGCTCGATCAATGGTTCTTCAAGATCACCGCCTATGCCGACGAGTTGACCGATGCGCTCGACACTCTGGATCGCTGGCCGGAGAAAGTCCGGACGATGCAATCCAACTGGATCGGCCGCTCGCGGGGCGCAACCGTCTGCTTTCCGCTGACCGAAGCCGAAATCTCCGATGAGTTCGGTGCAACGATTGATGTCTTTACCACCCGTCCGGACACCCTGTTCGGTGCCAGTTTCCTGGCCCTGGCGCCGGATCATCCGATCGTGCGCAAAATCGCCGAGGACAATCCTGAAGTCGATGTCTTCATGCGCGATTGCGCGCGGATGGGGACCACGGCAGAGGACATAGAGAAAGCTCCAAAGCGCGGTGTTGATCTGGGGATTACCGTGCGCCATCCATTTGATCCGGAATGGGAATTGCCGGTCTGGGCAGCGAATTTTGTCCTCTCCTCCTACGGGACTGGGGCAATTTTCGGCTCACCGGCTGGCGACCAACGCGATCTGGATTTCGCGCGCAAATACCAGCTCCCGGTCAATCCCGTCGTCTTGCCGGCGGGTGAGGATGCGGCGAACTACCAGGTCGAGGACGAGGCCTATACCGGTCCAGGCACGATCTTCAATTCGCGCTTCCTGGACGGTATGAGCACCGAGGACGCCCTGGACCGCGCGATCACCGAACTGGAAGCGCGCAAGCTGGGTGAAGGTGCGACCAGCTACCGCCTGCGCGACTGGCTGGTATCCCGGCAACGCTATTGGGGTTGCCCGATTCCTATCGTCCATTGCAGCGCGTGCGGTGCCGTCCCGGTACCCACCGACCAATTACCCATTGTTCTGCCGGAAGACGTCACCTTCGACCATCCGAGCAATCCGCTCGAACGTCACCCGACCTGGAAGCACACCGAATGCCCGTCCTGCGGCAAGCCGGCGCGCCGCGAGACGGACACGCTCGATACCTTTGTATGCTCATCCTGGTATTTCCTGCGCTTCACCTCACCGGGATGCGACGACAAGCCGTTTGATGCGGCCGAGGCTAAGCATTGGATGCCGGTTGACCAGTATGTCGGCGGGATCGAGCATGCGATTCTCCACCTGCTCTACGCGCGCTTTTTCACGCGGGCGCTCAATGATACCGACCTCTTGAACATGGACAATGGGGAGCCCTTTGCCGGGCTGTTCACCCAGGGCATGGTCACGCATGAAACCTTCAAATCGGGTGATGGCCGCTGGCTCTCCCCCGAGGAGGTTGATCGCAAGCATGACAGCGCCACGGAAATTGCCACCGGCAAGCCGGTGACGATCGGCGGTATCGAGAAAATGTCGAAATCCAAGAAGAATGTCGTCGATCTGGACGCTTTCGTTGAAGATTTTGGCGCCGATGCCGTGCGCTGGTTTGTCTTGTCGGATTCGCCGCCGGAGCGCGATGTCGAATATACCGATAGTGGCGTGGAAGGTGTCTGGCGCTTTATCCAGCGCCTTTGGACCGTGATGATTTCGCTGCCCGAGGGCGCGCCGGGTCCGCTGGCGGTTGCAACAGGCGCCGAGGGCGATGCCCTGGCGCTGCGGAAATCAGCCCACAAGACGCTCAAAGGTGTCACTGAGGCGATCGAGGGCTTCCGCTTCAACTCGGCCGTGGCCCAGATACATGACCTGGTGAACGCCTTGCGCAAAGCGGAAGCCGGCGGTGCCGGCATGATTGAAGCCCGGGCCGAAACGCTGGGCATACTGGCCCGCCTGATCTCACCCTTCATTCCGCATCTGGCTGAAGAATGCTGGCACAGGCTTGGTGGTGAAGGGCTGGTGATCGATGCGCCATGGCCGGAAGTCGATCTCAGCCTGCTGGTCGAAACCGACCTCGTCTTGCCGGTCCAGGTCAATGGAAAGCGGCGCGGGGAGATCTCAATTCCCAAGGATCTCGATCAGGAAAGCGTCAAACAGATGGCCCTCTCCGAAGAAGGGGTGGCGCGTTCGCTCGAAGGGCTTACGATACGCAAGGTGATCGTGGTACCTGGTCGCATTGTGAATATTGTCGCGGGATAAAGTCATGCGCCCTGTCCATCTTGCCCTGTCCGCTCTGATCTTGCTGATTGGCCTCAGCCTTTCTGCCTGTGGCTTCACACCCATGTACGGTGCCAGCGGCGTTTCCGGGGAGCTGTCGAACATCCGGGTCGAAACCGGGCGGGAACGCGTTGATTTCCGTCTGCAGGAAGCCCTGATCGATAGTATGGGCGCGCGCTCGGCCTCAGGCCCCTATACGCTTCGCGCCACAACCACAGTGACTTCGACGCCATTCGGGGTCGGCGCCGATGCGATTGCAAGCCGTTACGTTGTCCGCATCAGTGTGGACTGGGAATTGGTCCGCGACGGCGCAGTTGATCCCGTCTTGACCGGCGTTGCCCGCAGCGATGCGTCCTATGACGTCCCGGCCGGCGTGTATGGGGCGCTGACGTCGGAAGTCGATGCCGAAGACCGTGCCGTCAGCACCGCTGCTGACCGGATCATTACGCAGCTGGCGCGGGCAATGCAGGACAGGCAGGCGTGGTAAAATCATCGCCACGCGATGCCGATGCGCGGATAGCGCATCCTGACCCCAAGCTGAAAGCCTATCTGATATTCGGACCCGACAGAGGTCTGGTGCATGAGCGCGCTGACGCGCTGGCCAAAGCACTGGTCCCCGACCCGAATGACCCCTTCGCCGTTACCCAACTCACCGAAGAGGACCTCAAATCCGACCCAGCCAGCCTGGCCGATGCCATGGCAGCCATGTCGCTGACCGGTGGTGCCCGGCTGGTTCGCGTACGCCTGTCTGGCGAGACCGGCAGCGGCCCGATCCTGGAACTCGTGGCGGCCCTCGAAAAAGGGCAGGCCCAGGCAGAGGCGTGTCTGGTCGTCGAATCCGGCGATCTGACGCCGCGTGGTAAGCTGCGCAAGCTGTTCGAGCCGGCCAAGTTGTCGATGGCCATCGCCTGTTATGCCGACTCCGCGCAATCACTGGCCGATATTGCGACCAGAATGCTGGCCGATGAAGGCCTGACGCTCACTTCCGACGCCCGGGCTGCCTGGCTGCCACGTCTGGAAGGGGATCGGGCCTTTGCGCGGGGCGAGATTGAAAAACTGATTCTTTTCAGAGGTCTGAAGAGTCAGCGTGCGCCCGGTGATGATCGTGTTGAGCTCAGCGATGTCGAGATGATCGCGGCGGATCAGGGCGATGCGGCGCTCGACGCGATCATCGGGCCCGTTCTTGATGGCTCACTGACTATCGCAGACAGTGCCTATATCCGGGCGCTGGGTGGTGGTGCCAGTGCAGTCGGCGTGTTGCGCGCCCTGCAACGCAGGCTCGACCAGCTGGGATCCGTTGCTGCTGCAGGTGGCGATGAAACGGCAATTGCGCGCAGCGGTGCGCCTCGTTACGGCCCGCAGGCCGCACAATTTCGCGGCCAATTGCAGATCTGGCGTGGGCGCCGGCTCGATGCGGCACGGCAATTGGCCTTTGATGCCGAGCGTGCCGTCAAGCGGTCGGCCAGCCCAGCCGATACCCTGGTCGGTGACCTTTTGCTGCGTCTTGCGCGCGGTGCCGCGCGGATGCGGGCCTGACGATAGTCAGTGCTCGGCCGAACTGAGCCGCCGGCAGACATCGTCGAGCTGCTCCAGTGTCGTATAGCGCACGCGAACCTCGCCGCCATCACTCCCGTGCCGGATATCGACATCAAGGCCGAGCCGGGCCGATATATCGGCCTCGAGCGAACGGGTGTCAGCATCTTTGTCAGGCGAGGAAGCGGCAGGAGGCTGTCGGCGCACCGGAGACGGCCGATCCAGTGCCTGACGCGCCAACCCTTCGGCACCGCGCACTGAAAGTCCCTTATCAACAATGACTTGAGCTAGACCGGCTGGGTCTGGGGCCGTCGCGATGGCGCGAGCATGACCGGTTGAAATCTTGCCTTCGGACAGGAATGTCAGGACAATGGCAGGCAGGGAGAGCAGGCGTACCATATTGGCGACATGGCTGCGGCTCTTCGATACGGCCCGTGCGATGTCTTCCTGCGTGTGGCCATATCGATCAATCAGCTGACGATAGGCCTGGGCCTCTTCAACCGGGTTGAGATCGGCGCGCTGGACGTTCTCGACAATGCCGATTTCCAGCGTTTCCTGGTCGGAAAGTTCCCGGACCAGGGCAGGCACTTCATGCAGGCGGGCTCGCTGCGCCGCGCGCCAGCGGCGCTCACCCGCGACAATTTCATAAGCCTCGCCTGGTCCCTTGGCGGGGCGAACCAGGATTGGCTGGACGATTCCCTTCTCGGCAATCGACGCCGCGAGGGCTTCCAGCTCGGCCTCCGCCATGGCCTTGCGGGGCTGGTCAGGATTGGGCCGGATCAGCTCGATAGCCAACATCCGGACGCCATCACGCGACGCGGGCGCCGGGCTTGCGGCGGTCGTTGTGGTCTCGAAGGATTCGCCCTCGGTCTCACCAAGCAACGCTGAGAGGCCGCGGCCGAGGCGGCGATTCTTGTCGGTTCCGGTCATGCCACTTCACCCTGTTTCAGCCGGCTGCGGCTACGTTCCTGACGGACAATTTCACGAGCCAGGCCGAGATAGGCCTGGGAGCCGGTGCAGGCGAGATCATACAGCAGGACTGGCTTGCCCACTGATGGCGCCTCGGAGACGCGGACATTGCGCGGAATCACCGTCTTGTAGACCGTATCGCCAAAATGACCGCGCACATCGGCAGCGACTTCGGCCGAGAGATTATTTCGGGAATCATACATCGTCAGGACGATGCCCTGGATCTCGAGCTTGGCATTCAAATGCCCGCGGACACGCTCAACCGTGCGAATGAGCTGGGTCAGGCCCTCAAGCGCGAAGAATTCGCACTGCAGGGGCACAAGGATGGAATCGGCCGCAGTCATGGCGTTGACTGTCAGGACGTTCAGCGATGGCGGACAGTCGATCAAAATATAGTCGAACCCGTCGGAATCATGTTGCAGGCCTTGAAAATACTGGTCTACGGCGCGCTTGAGACGATAGGAACGGCCCTGATCCGTCGCCAGTTCAAGCTCGGCACCTGACAGGAGAACGTCAGAGGGCAGAATGGACAGGCCGGGCACCAGGGTCGGCACCAGGGCCTCGCTCAGCGGGACACTGCCGACCAGAACATCAAAAGACGTGGTTGTCCGCCGGGCCGGGGGCACGCCGAGTCCGGTCGATGCATTTCCCTGGGGGTCGAGATCAATGATGAGGACTTTTTGCTTCACCGCCGCCAGCGCTGTGCCCAGATTGATGGCGGTCGTTGTCTTGCCGACCCCGCCTTTCTGATTGGCAATAGCGATCACTCGGGGCGCACTGTGGCGCGGTAGATCATCGGACACGCTGTACCTCACTGATACGCAGGATCACACCATCACCGGTCTGACTGGGTATGACTTCGGTTTCGAATGTCCAGTGTTTATGGGCCTCGGTCAATTCGTCACGGTAGTGCCGGCCCTTGAAAAACAGGCCAGCGGTCCCGCTTTTCAACAGCGGGGCAGCGAATCCCAATAATTTATTCAAGGGCGCAAATGCGCGTGCCGTGACGATTTCAAAGTCTTCGGACGGGTCCATGGCCTCAACCCGAATCGCTCGCGCCTCGGCCGCCACACCCAGTTCGCCAATGACGCGATTGAGGAATGCGGTCTTCTTGGCGACGGAGTCGATCATGACGATGCGGGTCTGGAGGCCGCGATCACGGCAAGCCAGGGCCAGGGCGAGCCCGGGAAAGCCCGCACCGGCTCCCAGATCGGCGATACGGCGCGTCCCCGACGGAATAAGCTGCATCAGCTGCAGGCTGTCGAGGGCGTGCCGCTCCCAGAAATCATCCAGTGTCGACCGGCCGACCAGATTGGTGTGTGCATTGGCTTCCACCAGAAGCTCGCGCCAATGATCAAAGCCCTGCGCTGTTTCACGTGAAACACCGGTGGCCGCTTCAAACTCATCCCGGGTCAATCAGCTTGCCTCTCTCTTCTGGCGTTTCACATATGCCAGCACAGCCGTCAGAGCCCCTGGCGTCACGCCCTCAAGGCGCGCGGCCTGACCCAATGTGTCCGGCCTGGACGCGATCAATCGCTCGCGCGCTTCATTCGACAGGCCGCCGACACTGGCATAATCCAGATCGGCCGGGATCTTCACAGCCTCGTCACGCCGGAAGGCGAGAATGTCGGCCTGCTGGCGATCCAGATAGCCGGCATAGACGGCATCGATTTCCATCTGCTCCGCCACCTGGCCATCAAACTCGGACAATTCCGGCCATATGGCGCGGACATCAGTCCAGGCTATTCCCGGATAGGCCAGCAAGTCGGCGGCGCTGCGGCGGCGGCCATCGGAATTGACCGTGAGGCCATGGCGCTGGGCCTCGGGCGGAGTGATATCGAGCTCGGACACACGTTGGCGGGCGCGCGCCAGTTTTTCCTGTTTCACGTGGAACATCTCGCGCCGCGCCGATGATACAGCGCCGAGATCGATCGCTTTCGGTGTGAGACGCTGGTCCGCATTGTCGGCGCGCAGGATCAAACGATATTCGGCGCGCGAGGTGAACATCCGATAGGGCTCACTGACACCGCGTGTCACCAGATCATCAATCATGACGCCGATATAGGCCTCGGAACGGCTGAGAATGAAGGGTGCGCTGCCCGCCGCTGAAAGGGCCGCATTGAAGCCCGCAACGAGGCCCTGGGCGGCCGCCTCTTCATAGCCGGTTGTGCCATTGATCTGTCCGGCCAGCCAGAGACCCTCAACGGCGCGGACCTGGAGCGTGGCATCAAGTTCGCGCGGATCGACATAATCATATTCGATCGCATAGCCATAGCGCTTGACCTCGACCTGTTCGAGGCCCGGAATGGTGCGCAGAAATGCGTCCTGGACCGTATCCGGCATCGAGGTCGAAATACCGTTTGGATAGACGGTGTCGTCGTCGAGGCCTTCGGGCTCGAGGAAGATCTGGTGCTCGGACCGGTCGGCGAAGCGCACGACCTTATCCTCGATCGAGGGGCAATAGCGTGGCCCACGTCCGGCAATAGAACCACTATAGACGGCCGAATGCTGGAGATTATCGGCGATCACACGGTGGGTCGCCTCGGTCGTATGGGTGATGGCGCAACTGATCTGCGGCACCGTGATGCGATCGGTCATGAAGGAAAACGGGACCGGTAGCTCATCCGCCGCCTGCTGATCAAGATCATCCCAGGCAATGGAGGATTCGCGCAGGCGCGCCGGCGTGCCGGTCTTCAGGCGTCCCATACGCAATCCAAGGCCATAGAGCGTGTCCGCCAGACCGATTGAGGGTTTCTCATCGACACGGCCGGCAGGAATGCGCTCCAGACCACGATGGATCATGCCGCGCAGGAAAGTGCCGGTCGTCAGGACGACACTCCCGGCCCTATAGCTCTGCCCATCCGCATCGATCACACCGACGCAGCGGCCATCTTCCAGGATCAGGTCCTCGACAGGCGCTGCGCGGATTTCCAGATTGGGCGTCTGATGGAGGACCGCCTGCATGGCCTGGCGGTAGAGTTTGCGGTCGGACTGGGTGCGTGGCCCACGCACGGCGGGCCCCTTGGAGCGGTTGAGCAGCCTGAACTGGATCCCCGACGCGTCAGCGACCAGACCCATTACGCCATCAAGCGCATCGATTTCCCGAACCAGATGACCCTTGCCCAAACCGCCAATCGCCGGATTGCAGGACATTTCACCGATGGTCTCGAGCTTGTGTGTCAGCAAGAGCGTACGCGCGCCAAGACGCGCGGAGGCTGAGGCCGCTTCGCAACCGGCATGTCCGCCGCCGATAATAATGACGTCCCAGGATTTCATGATCACTCTTCCAGTCGCCGTTCAGTCTGCGGCGAAGCCGGCTACATAAGGCTGACGGCGCCCGGAGTCGAGCCACAGCCTCCAGTGTTTCACGTGAAACAGGCCCGATGGACCCTATTTGCCGATACAGAACTGGCTGAAGACCCGATCCAGAATATCCTCGACATCGACGCGGCCCGTCAGCGATTCAAGCGCCCGAACCGCAAGCCGGGCATCTTCGCCGGCCAGTTCCGGCGCATCTGCCAGACGCTCGCGGCACCGGACCAGCGCGCTCTGGGCCGCCTCGACCGCCCGGCGGTGCCGCGCCCGGCTCAGGGCCGGCAGTTCGCGCGCGCCCAGGCGCTCGCGAACAATGGCCTCGATGCGGGCTTCCAGGGCATCAATCCCGGCACCGGTATTGGCGCTGACCCGAAACCCGGCTCCACCCTCCTGATCCGGCACCAGATCCCGCTTGTTCAGGACCAGAAGATCGCCATCGAGCAAGCGGCCCTTCAGGTCCAGCAATTCAGCCTCCGACCGCGCATCGGCCACACCTATCCTCAGATCAGCATGTTCGGCCCGGTCCAGCGCCCGGCGCACGCCTTCCGCCTCAATGGCATCCACCGCCTCACGAAGACCGGCCGTATCGCTGATCACGACGGGAAACCCCGCCATGGTCAGCCGCACTTCAACGATATCGCGTGTCGTGCCGGGAATATCGGTCACAATTGCCGCCTCCCGACCAGCCAGCCGGTTGAGCAGGCTCGACTTGCCGGCATTGGGCGCGCCAATCAAGGCAATCGAAAAACCGTTGCGGACGCGCTCCCCGCGGCGTCCGTCCGCCAGATGCTCCTCGATCGAGTTGAGCAGGGCCGAAACCGGCTCATAGGCGCGATGCGACAGCGCATCGGGCACATCGGCTTCATCGGGGAAGTCAATCTCGCCTTCAATCGAGGCCAGCACGGCGATCAATGCCTCACGCCAGCCCTCATAGAACAGTTTCAATGAACCCGACATCTGCGCCAGCGCCTGTTTGCGCTGGCCTTCGGTCTCGGCTTCGATCAAATCTGCAAGGCCTTCGGCCTCCGTCAGATCCAGCTTGTCATTCTCGAAGGCGCGGCGGGTAAATTCGCCCGCCTGGGCCAATATCCCCCCGGCGGCCTCGATCGCCGAGATGGCGCCATCGATGACCGCGGCGCCGCCATGCAGGTGGAGCTCGACACAATCCTCGCCGGTAAAACTGGCCGGAGACGGAAACCAGAGCACCAGCGCCTGATCAAACACCTCCCCATCGGCCGCCCGCAAATGACGCAGGCTCGCCTGGCGCGGTGCCGGAAGCGCTGCGCGCACCAGTTGGGTCAGAATATCCCCGGATCGGGGCCCCGAAAGCCGTACAACGGCTATCCCGGAGCGTCCCGGCGGGGTTGAGAGAGCATATATCGTTGTTTTCACGTGTCTATTTCTTGTTCCCTGCGGCTGGCGTAACAGCCGCCTGGCGCATCAGATTCATGAAGGTATCGCTCATTTGCCCGCCATAGGCCGTCCATTGCCGCATCAGGGCGTCGGGCTCCAGCGAACTCATATTCTCGTCCATCCGGCGGATCATCTCAGCGGAAAAACGTTCATTGAGTGCCGTCACATCCGGCAAGCCGAGAAACGCCCGCGCCTCGGCCGGCGTGCAATCGATTTCAACATTGACCTTCATCATGATCTCCCGAAGTGTTCTATTGAGCTTATCGCATGAAATGGAGGCGCACCATGAGTGGCCAGGACATAGAAATCGAATCTGACGACGGCAATTTCTCGGCCTACCTCGCCCTGCCGGCTTCGGGAAGCGGCCCCGGCGTTCTCGTCCTGCAGGAAATTTTCGGCGTCAACGCCTCGATGCGCGCCATCACGGACTGGCTCGCCGGCGAAGGCTTCACAGCCCTCTGCCCGGACCTGTTCTGGAGAATTGAGCCCGGAATTCAGATCACCGACAAAACCGAGGCCGAACTCAACCGCGCCTTCGAACTCTTCGGTCTGTTCAACCAGGACACCGGCTTGCAGGACATCCGCACCAGCCTCTCGGCATTGCGTGCGCTCGACGCCTGCAGCGGCAAGGCCGGCGCCATCGGTTATTGTCTGGGCGGTTTGCTGGCCTACCGGACCGCCTGCCACACCGATAGCGATGCCAGCGTTGGCTATTACGGTGTGAGCATTGAGGACAGGCTCGCCGAGGCGGCCGGTATCAGCGCGCCGCTCATGCTTCACATCGCCGGTGCCGACCAATTTGTCCCGGCGGCGGCACAGGCCCGGCTGCATGACGGGCTCGGCTCCAATCCGCTTGTCACCCTGCATGACTATCCCGGCAAGGAACACGCCTTCGCACGTCCGGACGGACTTCATTACGCGGCCGACAGCGCGAACCTCGCCAATCAGCGCACGCTCGACTTTCTCCACCGTCATCTGGACTGAATATCCCGGCCCGGATTGCGGGAGCGCTAGTCCCTTGAACTGGCGACGGCCCAGCTTTCGCGCGCCGTCATCCGATCGAAATAGGCTTTCAAATTCTCCGGCGCATCACCGAACTGCCGGATCAGTTTGAGTAGATAAAACATATATATCATCGAGATATCAGCAGCCGTGAAACGGTCACCGGCGATGAATTCCCGGTCCGCAATGCCGTGTTCCGAGGCAAAGCCAAGCAGCTTCCCCGTTTCATACCTGGCCCAGGCGGCCAAATTCGGGTCCCGCTTCTCTTCAGGCAGGAGTTGGGTATGCGCCAGCAGGAGCGAGACTGCCATCGTCATCCCGCTCTCGCCAAAATTGAGCCAGTGCAGATAGCGGCCAAAGTCTGATTCATCCGGCGCAATCTCGAGCCGGCTCGGGCCATAGCGCCCCAGCAGGTATTGCATGATGGCAATGGAATCGAGCACGATCTCCTCGCCATCCTGCAAGGCCGGAATTTTCCGCAGGGGATGGATCAGCGCATAGCGCTCATCCCCGGCGGGACGTGTCGCGAATTGCACCGTATGCAAATGATAGGGCAGCTGCATCTCTTCCAGCAGCCAGCGCACGCGGATGGAACGGGTTTGCGGGGCATGAAAAAGCGTCAGATCGGGTTGGCGCGGCACAGGATTATCCTCCAGAAAACTCAGTCCTGATCCAAGCGCCAATCAGCCGCCGGGCATAGCCCCAAGTTTCGCATCCCTGCGATCCGTGATCCGAAACAACGTCATCGCCCGCGCCGCCAATGGCCTGGAAAGCCCGGCAGCCGACACAAAAAAGCCCGCCAGAACAATACTCTGGCGGGCTTTTTGTCAGCTGATGACAGGATCAGGTATTCATGGAATCGAAGAACTCGTCATTGGTTTTGGTCTGACGCAGTTTCTCGAGCAGGAATTCAATCGCATCCTGGGCACCCATCGGATTGAGGATACGGCGCAGGACATACATTTTCTGCAATTGCGATTTGTCGACCAGAAGCTCTTCTTTCCGGGTCCCGGATTTGAGAATGTCGATCGCCGGGAAGACGCGTTTGTCGGCCACCTTGCGGTCGAGCACGATTTCCGAATTGCCCGTACCCTTGAACTCTTCGAAGATCACCTCGTCCATCCGGCTGCCGGTATCGATCAGCGCCGTGGCAATGATCGTCAGCGAGCCGCCATGCTCGATATTGCGGGCCGCACCGAAGAAACGCTTCGGACGTTGCAGCGCATTGGCGTCCACCCCCCCCGTCAGCACCTTGCCAGAGCTCGGAACGACGGTGTTGTAGGCGCGGCCAAGGCGGGTGATGGAATCGAGCAGGATGACGACGTCACGGCCGTGCTCGACCAGGCGCTTGGCTTTCTCGATCACCATTTCGGCGACCTGGACGTGGCGCGTTGCCGGTTCGTCGAAAGTCGAGGAGATAACCTCACCCTTCACGGTCCGCTGCATGTCGGTGACTTCTTCCGGCCGCTCATCGATGAGCAGGACCATGAGATAACAATCGGGATGATTGGTCTCGATCGCATTGGCGATATTCTGAAGCAGGACGGTCTTGCCGGTCCGCGGCGGCGCGACAATCAGGCCGCGCTGGCCCTTGCCGAGCGGTGCCACGATATCGATCACCCGGCCCGAACGATCCTTCACCGTCGGATCAGCCAGCTCGATGACGAAGCGGGATTCGGGGTAAAGCGGCGTCAGATTGTCGAAATGAACCTTGTGACGGGCGCTTTCAGGGTCCTGGAAATTGATTGTGCTGATCTTCAGCAGCGCAAAATAACGTTCCCCATCGCGTGGGCTGCGAATTTCGCCCTCAACCGTATCGCCCGTGCGCAGACCGAATTTCCTGATCTGGGTCGGCGAGACATAGATATCATCCGGTCCGGCAAGGTAATTGGCCTCTGGTGAGCGCAGAAAGCCGAAACCGTCCTGCAGCACTTCCAGCACACCGCCACCATGGATCTCGACGCCGCGTTCGGCGAAGGCCTTCAGGATGGCAAACATCATCGCCTGTTTGCGCAGCGAGGATGCGTTCTCGATTTCAAGCGCTTCCGCGAATTCGAGCAATTCGGTCGGTTTTTTCAGCTTCAAATCCTGCAGCGTCATGCGCTGCAAACCTTCAAGCAATGCCGGCGTGGTTGTTTGGTCGGTCATGATCAATCTGTTTTTTCAGGCAGGGGGATCCAATCCCCGGACGGGAACTGGCTGGTACTAGCAAGTCGGGTGCCAAGACAGGATGGGCCCGATGAGTGAGGATTGGGCAAGCGCGTCAGGATCTACGCTGGCTTGACCGAAAAGGAGAGGACCCGCGTGAGGAGTCGTCCAAGGCTTGCCACGCAGAAGCGCGACCGTCAAGCATACCCGGCAAGCCGAACCCTCAAATAAAGATTTCCAACGCTCTAGCGCAAGGCCACAACGGCAATCAGCACGATCAGTATCGCCGCAAGAAACGGCATTTCATTGAGAATTCGGTAGGCGCGGTCGGACCACTCATTTGTGCCGTTCTGAAAACGCTTATAGCGCAGGGCGAGAACGTGGTGCAGGCCTGTCATGACAGAGACCAGCACAAATTTTCCCATCCATGCCAGGCTGAGGAATACCGTCCAGCTGCCGGCGCGCTCCGCATTGGCCCAGACCAGCAAGACACCAAAGATCCAGACTGCAATCATCGCCGGATTCATGATGATTTTCAGCAGGCGGGTTTCCTGGAGCCTGAGCGTCGTATCGAGCTCGCCATCGGGAATGGCGGCGCAATGATAGACAAACAGACGCGGGAGATAGAGCAGGCCCGCCATCCAGGCGATCACAGCGAGAATATGCAGGGCGCGTAACCAGTCATAGGCAGCAAGGATCATGACGAACTAGGCTTCCTTCGGGGCCATCGGGCATGCAGGACATGCGATCGGACAGAGGCGTTCGCCGCCAGGAGGCCCGAGCCGCGCTGGAGCTGACATGGCGCCCGCAACGATATTCGCCAACGCATCAATGAATTCTGGCGCCGTTCCCAGCGCCGGAACCCTTGTATAGCTGGTCACGCCGCTTTCCTGCGCGAGCTCGGCATACTCCTCGTCCAGCTCGACCAGGGTCTCGATATGCTCCGACACAAAGGCAATCGGGGTCAGCAGGATGGCCTTGCCATCATTCCCGGCCTGGCGAACGGCATCATCGGTCGATGGCCCGATCCATTTCAGCGGCCCGACGCGGCTTTGATAGCAAACCTGCCAGTCGTCAAATTCAGGCAGCAAGGCCGCGACAGTGCTGGCCGTCTGCTCGATCTGCCATTGATAGGGGTCGCCCGCCGCAATCACTTTTTCCGGCAGACCATGGGCGGAAAACAGCAGGCGGGTGTTGTCCGGCCGGCCGGCAGCCTCCCAGCTGGCGCGGATCAGTTGGGCATGGGCCTCAATGAAACCGGTTTCGATCGGATAACAGCAAACCGTATGGGTTTCGGGTCCGCCCGCCTTTCGCCATGCGCCCAGCGAAGACCCGGTCGTGGTCGTGGAAAAATGCGGGTAGAGCGGCAGCAAAACCGTTTCATCCGGCCGCCAGCTGGCCACCTCCTGCGCCACGTCTTCGGTCAAGGGGTGCCAATAGCGCATGGCCGGCCAGATCCGGATCTCACGATCCGGAAAACGCTCCGCCAACAAGGGGGCCAGGGCCTCGATCTGCTTGAGTGTTTCCGGCACGAGCGGCGATCCGCCACCCATTTTCGCGTAATTTGCGCGCGCCGACTTGGCCCGCAGGGTCGAGATCATCCAGGCGAGAAACTGGCGAAGCGGCGCTGGCACACCGATAATTGCCGGATCGCGAAACAGATTGCGCAGGAATGGCTTTACCGCCTCGGGTCCGTCGGGACCGCCGAGATTGAACAGCACAATTGCCAGTTTTTCCTGCTTTTTGGCCATGCTCAACTCCATCATCCCGCCGGCCCTCAGACCGATCGCCGGATCCGCGCCAGCAATTGCTCGACATGCGCGACCGGTACGTCCGGTGTGATGCCGTGACCGAGATTGAATATATGCGGGCGACCCTCCCACGCTTCAAGCAGACGGTCGACTTCACTGTCGAGCATGGCCCCGCCGGCACGAAGCACGGACGGATCCAGATGCCCCTGGACCGGTAAATTGTCGGGCAGAACCGAGCGTGCCCATTCGGGCTGAACCGAAGTGTCCAGCGCCAGGGCTGTAACACCGGTTTCGCGGGCGTAGCGCGGATAGAGGGTTCCGGCGCCGCGCGGAAAGCCGATAATCGGTACATCAATTCCGGCGGCCCGGACCTGATCGACGATCCGCCGCGTCGGGCGAATAATCACGCGTTCGAACAAGGGTTCCGGCAGGCCCTCCGCCCAGCTGTCAAACAATTTGAGCACTTCCGCGCCGGCATGCGCCTGCATGATGAGATATTCGGCCGTCGCGTCGGCAATCCGGTCGAGCATGCCGTCAAAGGCTACCGGATCGCTCCAGGCTGCAACACGGGTCGCATAGCGGTCTTTCGATCCACCACCCTCGACCATGTAGGTTGCGACGGTCCAGGGTGAACCGGCAAAGCCGATCAGCGTGGTGTTGTCGGGCAATTGAGGCTTCACCAGTCGCAGGGTCTCGCCGATCGGTGCCAGCACCTCTGCGACGCGCCCTTCGGTCAAACCCTCGAAATCTGCCGGATTGAACGGTTCCAGCTTCGGACCCTCTCCGGTGACGAACCAGACCTTGCGTCCCAGGGCGATCGGGATCAGCAATATGTCCGCAAACATGATCGCAGCATCAAATCCGAAGCGCCGGATCGGCTGAAGCGTCACTTCGGCTGCCAGTTCCGGTGTAAAGCAGAATTCGATGAAATTGGCTGCTTTTGACCGGACCTGGCGATATTCTGCCAGATAGCGACCAGCTTGCCGCATCAGCCAGACGGGAGGCGGGGTGCGGGTCTCACCGGCAAGAACGGCGAGCAGGGGTTTTTCGGGTGTGAGCATCATTGGGCCTGATTAGTCTTCTCTGCCCGATCATTCAATGCGTCGCTTTCACCCATACATATATATGTTTTTTTATAGTGGTAATTGTAGGCCCGTGAATTCCGTGAACTCAGAAATCTGTCCGGTCATACCGGAAAAGTCTATCCACGCTATTCGGGCGCGCCTCCAATTCTGAACGGAGCGCGGAAAAAGTATCCTCATCCATAAAAAACAATAATTTACACCGGATACATCTGTTGAATTTTCTGTGAATTATTGTTCAAATATGATCCGTGAAGGCAGGATATCAGCCGGTTTTTCACAGCACTTCCATTGTGGATAGTCATGTGGGTAGTACCGGGTCATACCCGGTGAAACTCACACCCCGGAGATCTGAAACGATCGCTTGGGGAAAATCGCCACACTTGTTAACAATTCGTAAACATCCTCGAGGCCCCGATCATCATGCCAACGACATCAAGGCCACGGTTGAATACGTCATTCCACATCCACATGGTTTCTGATTCGACCGGGGAAACCCTGATGGAAGTGATGCGCGCGTCGGTCGCACAATTCGAACACACCAACCCGCTTGAACATCTTTACGCGCTCGTGCGTTCGCCTCGCCAGCTTGATCGTGTGCTCGAGGAGATCGAGGCATATCCGGGTGTCGTGATGTACACTATCGTCAATGCCGAACTCCGCCGGGATCTCGAGACGCGGTGCGCCGATCTGGGTGTTCCTGCCATTGCGATCCTTGATCCGATGCTGGCGACACTGAGCACCTATCTCGGCCGGGCCATGGCCAGTCGGGCGGGGGCGCAGCGGGCTCTGGACGCTGATTACTATCACCGGATGGACGCGTTGAATTTCGCCATGGCGCATGATGATGGCCAGGGCGATAATTTCGAGAATGCCGATATCATCCTGCTGGGCGTCAGCCGGACGTCCAAAACCCCGACCAGTATCTATCTTGCGCATCGGGGTTATCGCGCGGCCAATATTCCGCTTGTCCGCGGTGTGCCGGCGCCGGAATTTCTGTTTTCGCTGCGCAATCCATTGATCGTCGGCCTGACGGCCTCGCCCGAGCGCATCGTCCAGATCCGGCGCAATCGGCTTCTGACGCTGAATGAAGACCGGTCGACCGACTATATCGATGACTTCGCTGTTCGAGACGAGATCGTCGAGGCCAAGCGGCTCTACGCCAAGCATGGATGGCCCAATATCGATGTGACGCGCCGCTCGGTCGAGGAAACCGCCGCCAAGATCATCAATATGCTCAATGAAAAACGGGGCCGGAAATGACCGGCCGGCTTGTTCTCGCCTCCGGTAGCCAGATTCGCCGCCAGATCCTGCAGGATGCCGGTATTGAGTTCGAGATCATCAAATCCGATGTCGACGAAGGCAGGCTGAAGCAGGAAAACGCCGCGCTGTCGCCATCGGCGATGGCTGTATTGCTGGGCCAGGCCAAGGCAGTCCAGGTGTCGAGCCGGCATCCCGATGCGCTGGTCCTGGGGGCCGATCAGACCATGGAGCTTGGCGGCGCCCTGCTCGACAAACTGCCGCGCCGGGATCTGGCACGGCAACGCTTGTCCGCTATGCGTGGTCAGCCTCACCAGCTGCATTCGGGCCTGGTCCTGGCGCAAGCCGGCCAGCCGGTCTGGCAGCATCTACAGAGTTCAACGCTTTGGGTGCGGGATTTTTCCGATGCCTTCCTGGACCATTATCTGGCCAGGGCCGGTGATGAATTGACTGCGAGCGTCGGAGCTTACGCATTTGAAGGTCTCGGCGCGCAATTATTCGAACGCGTCGAAGGCGATTTTCATGCCGTGCTGGGATTGCCGCTCTTGCCGGTAATGGATGCCTTGCGACAACACGGCTGGCTGACGTCATGAAATCAATCGGCCCAGCTCAAAAAGCCGGCGTGGTCGGCGACCCGATAGCCCATTCACTTTCGCCCGGCCTGATGGCGGCGTGGATCGAGGCCGCCGGGCTAGATGCGCTCTATTCACCGTTCCGGGTTGCGCGTGAGGATGCCGGAGCCTTCTTTCGAGCCATGGCCCGCACCGATTGTGTGGGTGTCAATGTCACCTTGCCTCACAAGCAGACCGCCCTGACGGTCGCCGATCAAGCCAGCCCTGCTGCCCGCGCCATCGGCGCTGCCAATCTCCTGACATTTCGCGATGGAGTCATCCATGCGGACAATACCGATGCGCCGGGTTTTCTCAGCGCCCTGCTCGCTCGAGGCGTTAATCCAAAACGCGGACCAGCCCTGGTGCTTGGCGCCGGCGGTGCTGCCCGGGCGATTGTCCATGCCCTTCACCAGGCTGGAGCTCCGGAGATCCGGCTGAGCAATCGCAGCCGCTCGAATGCGGCCGAGCTGGCGCTTGATCTGGCGCCGGATGCGCGAATCCACGACTGGGATGATCGTGACCAGGCACTGGCCGGCGTCGCGCTCGTCGTCAATGCCACCTCACTGGGGCTCGCGGGCGCCCGCAATCTTGTCATGGACTGGCAAAAGGCCCCGGCCGACGCTATCGCTGCTGACAGCGTCTACAAGCCATTGCAGACGGGCTTCCTGCGCGACGCCGCCAATTGCGGCCTGGGCACGGTCGATGGGCTGGGCATGTTGATTGGTCAGGCCAGGCCCAGTTTTGAGGCATTTTTCGGCATCAGTCCGCCGGACCGGATTGATGCGCACTCCCTGTTGCAGGGCATGCTGGAGCCGGCGTCATGAAAATCATCGGCCTGACCGGCTCTATCGGCATGGGTAAATCCGCGACGGCAACCCTGATGGAAGAGGCCGGAATCCCGGTCTTCGATTCCGATGCCAGCGTGCATGCGCTTTATGCAAGGGGCGGCAAGGCGGTCGCTCCGGTCGCGGAAGCATTCCCGGGCGTGGTGGTGGACGGAGCGATCGACCGGTCGCTTCTCTCGGCGGCCCTGCATGAAGATCCGACCGGTTTCGCGCGCCTGGAAGCCATTGTGCACCCGCTTGTGCTTGAGCAACGTGAAGCCTTTCTCCACAGCGCCCATGAGCGCGGCGCCGATCTGGTCGTGTTTGATATCCCGCTGCTGTTCGAAACCGGGGCCCATGACCATGTCGACCATGTGCTGGTGGTCTATGCCCCCGAGGCGGAGCGGCGTGCGCGCGTGTTGCAGCGGCCGGGCATGACGGAAGCCAGGCTGGACGCCATAATCGCTCGCCAGCTTGATGATTCGAGCAAGCTGGCGCGGGCCGATTACCGCGTTGAGACATCCGGCGGTCTGGACGATGCCCGGCGTCAGCTCGAGGTGATCTTGAACTCAATCCGCCAGCAGGCCGGGGACTGAAAGAAATGATGCGCGAGATTGTTTTTGATACCGAGACGACGGGTTTGTACGCGACATCCGGCGACCGCGTCACCGAGTTGGGTTGTGTCGAGGTGATTGATTTCATCCCGACCGGCCGCACCTGGCATGCCTATGTCAATCCGCAGCGCTCAACCCCGAAAGAAGTCGTCGAAATCACCGGGCTGACCGATGCCTTCCTGGCGGACAAGCCCCTGTTTTCGCAAATCGCCGAAGAATTCATCGATTTCGTCGGCGATGCCGGTCTTGTGGCGCACAATGCGCCCTTTGACCGCGGCTTTATCAATATGGAACTCGAGCGGCTTGGCCGTCCTGGCTATGTCGAGGCGCGCTTCAAGGATACGGCACGGATCGCACGAGCCAAATTTCCCGGCTCCTATGTCTCGCTCGATGCCCTGTGCAAGCGTTTCGAAATCTCGCTGGAAAGCCGGGAAAAACACGGCGCCTTGATCGATGCGCAGCTTCTGGCCGAGGTCTATCTCGAACTGTCCGGGGGCCGTACCCGGGCACTCGATCTCAGCGGACAGGGCGAGGCCGGACCTGGAGAGGTCGCATTTCCGCCGCAGCGTGCCCGGCCGAGCCTGCTGGATCCGGTCCTGACAGAATCAGAGCGCGCCGCCCATGCTGCCTTCATCGAGGAGCTCGGCGAAAACGCGCTCTGGAAAAAACTGTCGATCGGCAAGGGCTGATCGCAGGGACTTAATTGCTGGCTTCGGGGGCGCCATTGCCATTTGTGTCGGCACCCGGCACGGCCGCGGCCCGCTTGGCCATTTGCTGGCGATAGAGACCGGCAAAATCGACAGGATCCAGCATGAGTGGCGGGAAACCGCCATCGCGGGTCGTGTCGGCAAGGACCCGGCGGGCGAAGGGGAAGAGCAGGCGCGGGCATTCGATCAGCAGGAAGGGCTCGCGATCACTATCGGCGATATTGGCGAGCTGGAACAGGCCGCCATAGGCCAGCTCGGTGATGAAGACGACGCTGCCATCTTCGCGAGAGGCATTGGCGTTGATATTGAGCAGGACTTCGAAAGCGCCTTCACCGACCGAGCGGGCCTGGACGTCGATCGACAAATCAATCCCGGGAGCCTGGGCATTGCGCAGCGATTCCGGCGCGCCTGGATTTTCGAATGACAAATCCTTCACATACTGCGCCAGAATGCGCAGTTGCGGCGGTAGTGGCGGTGTATTTTCGGCAGGCGTGGCTGGAGCGTCGGTCATGAAAATCCCCACAAGACGGGCGTCGGTGATACGGTAGTGGTCAGAATGGCCACACGAAACGAGGCGCGCCGGTTAGCATGCGGGCCGGGCCGGAGCAAGCATGCCGGGTTTCAGAGAGAAGGCTGACGGCTGGACAAATACCGTCTATATCTGGTCAACATTCCCTACCGGCCCAGTCGAGCGGCGAAAATCAAATGTTTGAACTTCTATCTACCCTCATTTTCGCTGGCATCGCGATCTTCATCGCGATCCGCCTCTACTCGACCCTGGGTCGACGCGAGGGACATATGGAAGCGCCGCCGGCCAGCGATCCGAATGCGCGTCCATCCCTGTCTGATGTGCCGCAAAGCCATTTGCGCCCGGCCTTTGAAGGACGTGCCGCTGCAGGCCTGGAGGCGATCGCGGCGGTGGATGCCAGTTTTGATCCTGAAAGCTTCACCAGCGGTGCCAGGGCGGCCTATACGATGATCGTCGAGGCCTTTGCCAAGGGCGATCTGGCGGCTTTGCGGCCGCTTCTCGCTGACAAGGTCTATCAGCGTTATGCCGATGCGATTGCGGCGCGGACCGAGCGCAGGGAAAGTGTGCGGACCGAGATTGAGCGCATCAAATCGGCCGAGATTACCGACGCCTCCCATGAAGGCCATACCGCCCGGGTCAAGGTTAGCTTCGCGGCTGAAATCGCTACGGAAACCCTTGGCGAGACCGGTGAGCGTATCTCTGGTGATCTGGGTCGATTGAACACGGTTCACGAAAACTGGGTGTTTGAGCGCCGTACCGATAATGCCGATCCGAACTGGGTGTTGACCGGTGTGGCGGCGGTATAGCCCGGCAGTCCTGCTGCTATCGCTGTCCGTGGCAGCCTGCCAGCCGGCGCCCCTCCCACAGCCTGAGACCGAGCCAGAACCCCCGATAGAACAACCGCTTCCAACCGGTCTTCGATTATTGCCGGCGCATTGGGATGCCCTGCCAGGCTGGGCCGACGCCGATATGCGCCCCGCGCTGGGTGCCTTTCAGCGCTCCTGTGCCCGGCTCGACCATCGCAGTGATTCGGAAGCCCTGAGCCCGCGAGCGCAATGGGCCGGCCGGGTCGGGGACTGGCGTGCGGCCTGTACCGCGGCGGCGATGACCGGGCCGGACGCCGCGGCGGCACAGGCGACATTCGAGGCTTTCTTTGCACCGGTACGGGCCATCGCGCTGGATGAAGCGGGCGGGGCCATTGGAGAAACCGGTTTGCTGACAGGCTATTACGAGCCCTATGTCGAGGTTCGCGCTGCCGCCGATGCGGAATTCAGCCAGGCCTTGCGGCGGCGGCCCGATGATCTGGTTTCGGTGGATCTGGGTCTGTTTGAATCCGATCTGGCGGGGCGGCGGCTTGTCGGCCGGGTGAATGACGGGTCTTTGGTCCGCTATTATAACCGGGCCGAGATCGAGGTGGACAATCGCGGCGAGATTTTTGCCTGGGGCCGGCCGATTGACGTGTTTTTCCTGCAGATCCAGGGCTCGGGCCGGCTGGTCGATGCCGGGGGTAATCAGAGCCGCGCCGCCTTCTCGGCCCATAACGGCCTGCCCTATCGCTCGATCGGGCGCGAACTGATCGAGCGCGGCGAGCTGGAAGCGCATGCGGCCTCGAAAGCCGGCATTGAAGCCTGGCTAATGACGCATGGTTCCGAGGCGACGCGGGATCTGTTTGCGGTCAATCCGCGCTATGTTTTCTTTGAAACACAAGCACTTGACGATCCAGGCCTGGGGCCGCGCGGCTCTTCGGGCGTGGCGCTGACGCCGATGGCCTCGATCGCCGTCGATCCGGCCTTTCATGCCTGGGGCGTGCCGGTCTGGCTCGCCGCCGATCTGCCCGATCTGCCTGCCTGGACAGGGCTGGTGGTGACCCAGGATGGCGGCGGCGCGATCAATGGTCCGCTGCGGGGCGATTTCTTCTGGGGCTGGGGCGAGGTTGAGGAACGGCGTGCCGGCACCACCCGGGCCCAGGCGCAATGGACTGTTTTACTTCCCATTTCCGTCGCCCAGCGCATCGTCGATGCGACGCCGCCGGCCTGATCGATGGCGCGCAAACGATCCCTGCGGCCGGAGGAAAAAGCGATCTGGCGCAAGGTGGCCGGCTCGGTAAAGCCGATTTCGCCGGAGCGGATGGACCGGCTCGACGATCCGGAAGCTGTTGAACCGACACCGGAAAAACCCGTGCCTGACAGCAAGATGTCACTCAGGCACAGCCATTTTCCCCATCCGCATACGAAGCCGAAACACCCGCCCCTGCCGGTCGATCGCGGCGGCGAGAAACGGGTGCGGCGGGGGCGGCTGGAGATTGACGGGCGCGTTGACCTGCATGGGCTGACGCAGGATATGGCATTGAGAACCCTGCGGAATTTCCTGTCGATGGCGTATCGCGACGGCTATAGGACGGTGCTGGTGATCACCGGCAAGGGGCTCAAGGCGCGCGAACGCGAGAGCGAGCCCTGGGAGCATCATGACGAGCCCGGTGTGCTCAGGCGCAAACTACCGGAATGGCTGGGAAATCCGAAATTTCGTCAGTGGGTGTCAGGGTATGCGATCGCGCATATGCGCCATGGCGGCGGCGGCGCTTTTTACGTCACCATGCGGCGGGTGAGGCCGGTGAAATAGACTGCGCCCGGGTGTCGCCCGGATCATCCCCTGTCTACGCCGGGTTCGGACCGGATCTGTCCCGCATCATCCGCTCGTGATGCCCGCCCGTACGAGTGGTCGGGATTACAGAATGAATTTCGACAAATCGACATTCTTCGCCAGATTGCCGACATGGGTCGCGACATAATCGGGATCGATCACAATCGTCTCGCCATCGCGGTCGGAGGCGGTGAAGGAAATTTCCTCGACCAGTTTTTCCATCACCGTCTGCAGACGCCGGGCGCCGATATTCTCGACCGAGGCATTGACCTGGTGCGCCAGCGCGGCCAGCGCGTCGATCGCCTCATCGGTGAAATCGAGGGTGACGCCCTCTGTCCCCATCAGCGCGACATATTGCGTGATCAGGCTGGCTTCCGGCTCGGTCAATATGCGTTTGAGATCGGCTTCGCTGAGCGCCTGCAATTCAACGCGGATCGGCAGCCGGCCCTGCAGTTCGGGCAGCATGTCCGACGGCTTGGCCAGGTGGAAGGCGCCCGAGGCGATGAAGAGGATATGATCGGTCTTGATGACGCCATGCTTGGTGGTCACCGAAGTGCCCTCGATCAGCGGCAGGAGATCGCGCTGCACGCCTTCGCGGGAGACATCGGCGCCGCGGGCATCGGAGCGGCCGACAATCTTGTCGATCTCGTCGAGAAAGACGATGCCGTCCTCCTCGGCCAGCTTGATCGCATCGGCGGTGATGGCGGCATCGTCGAGCAGTTTGTCGGCTTCCTCGGCCAGCAGCGGCTCATAGGCCTCTTTCACCTTCATGCGCACGGTTTTTGTCTTCTTGCCGAAACCCTTGCCCAATATATCGCCGAGATTGATCACACCGGCGCCGCCACCGGGCATGCCGGGAATATCCATCATCGGCATGCCGCCGGCATCATTGAGCTCGATCTCGACATCCTTGTCGTCGAGCTCGCCGGCGCGCAGGCGCTTGCGGAAGCTCTCGCGAGTAGCAGGACTGGCTCCTGGACCCACTAACGCATCGACCACGCGGTCCTCGGCCTGGGCTTCGGCCTGGGCCTTGACCGCCTCGCGGCGGCTCTCGCGTACCAGGGTGATGGCGACCTCGACCAGGTCGCGGGCGATCTGGTCGACATCGCGGCCGACATAGCCGACCTCGGTAAACTTGGTCGCCTCGACTTTTATGAAGGGTGCTCCGGCCAGCCTGGCAAGCCGGCGCGAGATCTCGGTCTTGCCAACGCCGGTGGGCCCGATCATCAATATATTCTTCGGCATCACCTCTTCGCGCAGCCCCGCCTCGAGCTGACGCCGGCGCCAGCGATTGCGCAGCGCGATCGCGACCGCCTTCTTGGCATCGCCCTGGCCGACAATATGCCGGTCGAGCTCGGAGACGATTTCGCGGGGGGTGAATTCGGTCATGATCGGGTTCACTATGCTGAAGGCCGGGCGGTGATGCGGTGGGTATCCCCCGTTATGTAGTCAGGCCCGTGCGATGAAACCAGTGCTGAAAGGCATCACCATGACCCAGCCCGCCCCGCCAGCCCAGACCCGTCCCCGCTTCCACCTCGCCTTCCCCGTCGACAGCCTGGAAGCGGCCCGCGCCTTCTACGGCGATCTGATGCGCTGCCCCGAGGGCCGCTCGAGCGAGAACTGGGTCGATTTCAACTTCTACGGCCACCAGATCGTCGCCCACCTCGCCCCTGAGGAATGCCAGACGGTCGCCACCGGCGGCGTAGACGGCAAGGCCGTCCCGGTGCGCCATTTCGGCCTGCTGATGGCCTGGGATGACTGGGAAGCGCTTGCCGAACGCTTCCGGGCGGCGGGGGTCGAGTTTGTGATCGAGCCCTATGTGCGCTTCAAGGGCGAGCCGGGCGAGCAGGGGACGTTTTTCCTGCGCGATCCGGCGGGGAATGCGCTGGAGTTCAAGTGCTTTCGGGATGAGGGGGGGATTTTTGCGCGGTGAGGGGAGGTAAGATTGTTTGGCATTTCCTATTGATTGCTCTGGCGGCGCCAAGAGCGGACGGCATTGGTGGTGTCTGAGGTGGATTCAGTAGCTCCCCAGCGGTCCCAAAAATCGACAGTCGCACTACTCGGCTTGTACTTTGGTTCAGAGACCACCACGCGTGTCGGCAAAAGTGTCGCATCGCCAACCACAAGCGCCTCGCCAATATCGAGAACCGGCAATAGATCGCCAAAGCCCGCCAAACTGTCCGGCAACAAGCGCCGAATTACTGATTGATCTTCACCGTTGGTGAGCCTCATGGCGATTACATTATTGCATTGGCTCAGGACCGTCCGATTCACTTCAGAAGGACGCTGACTAATCACTACAAGGCCCACGCCGTATTTGCGTCCTTCCTTGGCAATTCGTTCGAAAATCCCCACTGAAACCGCATCGGCAGAGTCTGAGGATGCGCGTTCTGGAACGTATAGATGAGCCTCGTCGCAAAAGAGCGCGATTGGGTGGCGTTTCTCTAGTGGTGTCCATTGGCTCACAGTAAAAACCAAACGCGCAATGAGGCTTACCATTAGCGGAAGCATGTCAGATGGGACTTCGGAGAAGTTTATGATCTTGATCCCCCCCTTTTTGTCCGCTTGTGCGCCGCGGCTTCCAATCAGGAGGTGGGTCATTTGTTCCAACCAGACCATCTTCATACAGTCCGGTGGGGGTTGAAAAATGAAGCCGAGCCGTCGGTCATTCCGCTTGGCGTCGAATCTGGCTGCTAGGCGGTTCAATTTATCGAAGTAAGGGCCTTGTTTCTCTTTGTGGTTCGCGCCCGGGACCATCTCGGAATTGAGTCTATCTAGCTCATTCCGCACAGTATCGATGTCAAATGGGACAGGGCTATCGATAGTAAAGTTGCTCAATATGTCTGCATGGGTCTCGGGATCGAGCATGGCACGCTTACCTTCGATGATGCACCTAGACATGAGCATCGTTTGGTTTGGGGCGTTCTGATCCGATCGGTCAACGAAAAGTGTTGTCAGCGCCTCATATCCAAGAAGCCAATAGGGCAGGTGTAAAATGCCATCGGCCAGTCCACGGTTAGCTCCAATATCGGCGGGGCCCGCGATTCTGAGATGCCGGAATTCGTCACCGACCAGTGTTTGATACTCGCCGTGTACATCAAAAACGATGGCGTTCGCCTGAGGTAACTCGGAAATTTGATCGAGCAATCGAGCGGTTGTGTAGGATTTTCCTGACCCGGTGCTTCCCACAACAACAGCGTGCCGTTGAAACAACCGGTTGCCATTGAGCAGCGCTCTAGCGTTTTCGTCCAGAGTGTAGCGTCCAAGGTCTAGCTGAGGGCCTTCCCCTGAAACTTGCGAGATCACCTGCATGAACGAAGTGAGCCGGTCACCTTCAAGTGGAAAACAATCAGCATCGATCTCAGGGACCGTCTCCAGGGTTCGTTTGAAAACGTTTGATTTTAGACCTGCTTTATCCAAGAGCGTGCCAATCAACACGATACGCACCAAGTTGTTTTCTGGGAGCTTTCCGCTCAGCAATTCGTCTGGCTCTGTAGGTTCGATTTCATCGCCCGCCCGGCGCGTGATCCGAGCTACGACGCCAATCTGATGGTGCCCAGCCTTAGCGCTTCTGATGACCGCTAGGCGATTGACCTGGATTTGTTTAAGTCGCTCTAAGTCATCCACACGCACGACCACTGTTGCCGTGTCTACAGCGATGATCTTCCCTAAGCTTTCATCGTCCCGAAAATCTAGAATGCTCATTTCGTAACTCCTAGAATCCAAGCAGCTCGTTTAGGGCGGAAATTTGCCAGTATTTTTCCCCTGCGATCACCGCACCATTCGGTTCGTCTCGTGAGTAGACCTTTGTCCCATCGGCATGATCTTCAAGCGCGATGTAGTGCTTGCCCCCGCTCTTTCGCAAAAACTCGTGAGCTTCAGGGGTTAGGGTGTGGGTCGCGACCAAGATTGGAAGGTCCTTCGACCTAGCCCGGTCTATGAGTTTCGGATGAATGTGGTGATCTCGGAACCCATAACCGATGCAGATGATCGCTGCGGCGTTGCCGAGCGCTCGGTCGGCACCTCCAAGCGCGCTGCGGAATGGCTCGTCATGTGTCCGTTGGTACTTGCTGACACCGGGCGTGACGATAAGGGGGATGAGACCTTCTGGGAGGTCGTGAGTGATAGGCAGAGAAATGACGTTACCAGACTGGTCAATAAACCAATCAAGCGAACCGTGAACCTTCCAAAGCGTCACTGTTCTCGCGCGATTGGCGCCGAAATGAAAAGAAATGTTATCGGCTTCTTGTCGATGACGAAGATAGCCGGGTAAGAACCCATTCTTGTGAATGAACCCTCCAGAGTCAGATGCATACTCAACTACACGATCATAATTAGTGGTTATTACATCGATATTTTTTTAGGTGCTTCTAAATAGACCGGCAAACAATTCTTGCAAAGGAAACTGGGTGTTACCGCTAATGGCGGATTTGAATAATATATAATCGTCCAACGAAATGAAATCCCATGTCCGTCGAACAATTTGTATAACCAAAGTTTCTGGTAACGCTTTGTTTTCCAACGCTTGTTCCAAGTGGTCGCCGTTAGCTAGGGCAGTTCTAACAAGGGTCCATGCATCGGTTTCCGGCTCACATTGTGGTGTCACTTCCGCAACTAGCCAATTGGCTAGCTCCGTCATTCCTTTGATCCCATAAGGGATCGATGCACCGCTACCCAGAACAATAGCGGGGCTTTTTGAGGCACAGCTTTGGCAAAAAAACGCGATCTCTTCGAGAGTCATAGGAATTCCTGAATGTCGCGGCGAGGGCCCTGTTTTGAGTCAACCGGTCCGCCATACTGTAATCTGAGGTAGTTGTCTGCTCCGATAAACGTTGGGGATCAAGCAGATGATCGAAATTGCTTTGAGTTGGCAACGTTCACGGCGTGGCTCCCCCCAAATCCCTTGCCAGCCAGTGGGCCACCGGGGTTCAGCGCCGTCAAGGCCGCCTTTGGCGCCGCTTCGCGGGCATGCGCCTTGACGGCGCTGAACCCCGGTGGCTGAATCTCGGCATGAGCTTCAAGGCGGGGACCGGGCGCTGCGGCTGCCCGCCTTTCCCGCAAGGGCCAGTTCAGCGTCATTCCAGCGCAGGCTGGAACCCAGATTCAGGCGCCGCCGTGAAATAGGTTTGCACCTATTCTCCAACCATTTGAGTGCTATGAGCTGGGTTCCAGCCTGCGCTGGAATGACGCCGTTTTAGCGGTTGTGGACCTATGGAGTCGCGCGGTGTCCGTCGGCCGGTCATGGTGTTACCTGGGCCCGCGCCAAAAATAAACTTATCCCCACCCCTGCCGGCTCCGTCTCATAATACCGGCATGACAGGTATCCAGAGAAATGAAGTTGAGCGGGCGAGATTGCAGGCCCGGGCGCGGGCCCTGCGGGAGCAGGGGCTGACGATGGCGCAGGTGTCCGATGAGACGGGGGTGTCGGAGACGACGCTCAATCGATGGGCGCGGCGCGGTAGCTGGCGGCTGTCGGATATGGCCGGCAAGGCGCCGGGCGTCGCGGCGGTGTCGCTGGATGCGAATATCCCGGACGATATTCCCGATCTGCCGCCGGAGGAGGCGGCCTCGGTACTGGTGGCGCGGGCGAGCCGCTATGCGCTGGCGGGGCAGATGGCGCGCTCGGCGGTGGCGGCCAGGCTGGCGCGGCAATTGATCGAACTCTCCCTGCGTCAGGCGGAAGTGGCGGCGCTGAAGGCGAAGGCCGACCTGGCCTCGCGCCGGCGCCTGCCTGCGGAGCTGGTCGGCCTGCCGCTGGACGAGGATTGCCGCCCGCTGGAATTTCCCGAGGGCTGGGACATGGCCCGGGCTGAAAAGGAGGGGCGCATGGACCTGGTCCCGATCGAGCGCTTGCGTGATGATTTGCGCGAACGCTTGATCGTGAATCCCCCGGCCTGGATGCGGGACCGCGACCAGGAGGCCGGCGAGCAGGCGGGCCAGGATGCCGAGGAGGAGGCGGCCGATCCCGAACAGTGCGAAACGGCCGAAAATCCCCCCGCCGCGATGACAGACGATGACAGGCTGACAGACGCGCCAACCGGGTCTGTCACGCCGGAAACGCCTGCGGACACAGGGCCGCGGATACGTTCATTCTGGTGATGGCAGGATGGCAGACAGTTTTTCGGGTGACAGTCTGGATGGGCCGTCTGTCACGCCGCCTGACAGTGCGTCTCCCGGGTCATCTCGAGGAAATTGCGCAGCAGGTCATGGCCGTGTTCCGAGGCAATCGATTCGGGGTGGAATTGCACGCCGTGGACCGGGCGCTCGATATGGGCAAGGCCCATGATTTCGCCGTCGCTGGTATGGGCGGTGGCGCGCAGGCTCGCTGGCAGGGTTTCCGGCTTGACGGCCAGGGAGTGATAGCGCGTCGCCGTGAAGGGGCTGGGCAGGCCGGCGAACAGGCCGGTGGCGTCATGGTCAATCGCGCTCGTCTTGCCGTGCATGATCTGCTTGGCCGCGATGACCTCGCCGCCAAAGGCCTGGCCGATCGCCTGGTGACCGAGGCAGACGCCGAGCAGGGGCAGGTCGGCGGGGAGCTGGCGGATGATGTCGAGACAGATGCCGGCACGGTCCGGATCACAGGGGCCGGGCGAGAGGATGATACCCGCCGGCTGCAGCGCCAGGGCCTCGGCTGCACTCATGGCGTCATTGCGGATGACGCGCGTCGTCGCCCCCAATTCCTGGAAATAATGCACCAGGTTGAAGGTGAAACTGTCGTAATTGTCGATGATCAGCAGCATGCAGGGCCTCCATCGCGGCAAACTAGGGCGATTGTACCGCGCCGCCAATCCTGCGACGTGGTTAACGCGGCATTAATCAGCTCAGGGCCAGCTGGTGACATGCCATCCAGATCCGTCAAATCGATTCGCCCGCGTAATGCCGCCATGCCTGCCCTGGCAGGGGCGGTGGTTGCGTCGGCCTATCTGGCGGCGGCGGTGGCCTTTTCAGTCGCGAACGCTGCGCCCGATCGCCCGATCCGCTCTGCGGCCGTGGCGGAGCCCACTGTGCAGGCTGAGACTCTGGCCGTCGCAGCGGCGAATGAGCCGGGGGCCGGAAGCGCTGTGCCCGTTCCTGCGCTGGACAGGCTGCCGGCCGCCAGTGCCATCGCCTCGGCCGAGGTCCGACTGCCGATTGCGGCACCGCTCACCAGCGGCGCAATTGCCGGGCATCCAAGCATCGCCCTGATCATTGATGATGTCGGCCTGGACGCTGCCGCCGCCGCGCGCGTGCTGGCCCTGGATGCTCCGCTGACCATTGCCATTCTGCCCTATGCCGAGGCGGCCGCCGCGACAGCCCTGGCGGCGCGGGCCGGTGGCCGCGATGTTCTGGTGCATGTGCCGATGGAACCGCTGGGCCTGGATGATCCGGGACCGCACGCCTTGCGCGTTGATCTCAGCGATCGTGATTTGCGCGCCCGCATCCGCTGGGCGATGGCCCGCGTGCCCGGCGCGATTGGCCTTAATAATCATATGGGTAGCCGTTTCACCGGTGATCCGCGGGCGCTGCGTGTCGCCCTCGGCGCGATTGCCGATCAGGGCCCGCTCTTCATCGATTCCATGACCATCGCCGATAGTCGCGGTTACGCCGTCGCTGAAGGTCTGGGACTGCCGGTCCTGCGCCGGGATATTTTCCTCGACCACGTCATCGAGGCTGGTGCGATCCGGGCCCGCCTGGCCGAAGCCGAGACGCTGGCCCGCGCGCAGGGACATGCCGTCCTGATCGGGCATCCCCATGACGCCACGCTGGAGGCGCTGGAAAGCTGGATCGGCGAGGCCCGCGCGGCGGGCTTTGATTTCGTGACGGTGACGGCGCTGTCGGCGCAGCTGGCGCGTGCGCCGGCCGAGCAGATTTCGGCGTCAATCGTCCCCTGATTTCCTGCGACTGTCCCGGACAACATCCTCGGCGGCGCGAAACAGCGCCATCGCCTTGTTGACGGTCTCGACCCGTTCCGATTCCGGATCACTGTCGAGCACGACACCGGCCCCGGCCTGGACATGCATGCGGCCATCCTTGATCACCGCGGTGCGCAAGGCGATACAAGTGTCCATGCCGCCATCGGCGCTGAAATAGCCCACGGCGCCGGCATAAATCCCGCGCCGGTGCGGCTCCAGCTCGTCGATAATTTCCATCGCCCGCACCTTGGGGGCACCCGAGACGGTGCCGGCCGGAAAGCCGGCGAACAGGGCCGAGACGGCGTCCTCGCCTGTCGCCAGATCGCCTTCGACATTCGAGACGATGTGCATCACATGGCTGTAGCGCTCGACATTCTCGCGCGAGGTGATGCGCACACTGCCCGGTCTGGCGATGCGGCCGACATCATTGCGGCCCAGATCGAGCAGCATCAGATGTTCCGAGCGCTCCTTGGGATCGGCCAGCAGATCGGCCTCCAGCGCATCATCCTCGGCCGGGGTCGCACCGCGCGGCCGGGTGCCGGCGATCGGGCGGATCGTGACGGTATCATCGCGCAGCCGCACCAGGATTTCCGGGCTGGAGCCGGCAATCTCGAACCCGTCCATGCGGAAATAGAACAGGAAAGGCGAGGGGTTGAGACGGCGCAGCGAGCGATACAGCCAGAAGGAATCATCGCTGAATGGCGTCGAAAACCGCTGGCTCGGCACGATCTGGAAGGCATCGCCCGCGCGGATATAATTGCGGGCCTTCTCGACCGCCGCGCGATAGGCCGCCTCGCTTTGATTGGAGCTGATCTCACCCGTCCGGCCGGCCGGCGCGGCGATCACAGGCAGCGGGCCGGCGAGGATATCGAGGGTCGCCTGCAGCCGCGCGGCCGCCGCGTCATAGGCGGTGCGGGCCGTTTCGCCCGGCGCTGGACGGATCGTGCAATAGACCTGGATTTCCTGCTTCAGCGCATCGAACACGACCACGGTTCGTGGCCGGATCAGACAGGCTTCCGGCGTGCCGAGCGGGTCGGGCGCGGCGTTCTCGGGCAGTTTTTCCAGATAGCGCACCATGTCATAGCCGACATAGCCAAACAGGCCGGCGGCGATAGAGGGGGCGCCATCGGGCAGGGCGCAATGCGCATCTTCGATGACGGCGCGCAGGGCGGTCATCGGGTCGGCATCGAGATTCGTGAATTTTCGCGCCTCAATCGCAGCGCCCCGTGCTTCGCTGGCGACGCCATCCCGGCATTGCCAGATCAGGTCCGGATCGAGCCCGATCGCCGAATAGCGGCCGCGCCAGGCCCCGCCCTCGACGGATTCCAGCAGACAGGCATGACCATCCGCCTGGGCGAGCTTGAGATAGGCGGCGACCGGGGTCAGCAGATCGTCCGGCTTGCGGGCCTGCAGGATGACCGGCTCGCCGGCGCCCAGACGCGCCTCGATAGCGGCAAAATCCGGGCTGGTCCGGCTTTGAGGCGCCGTCATCACGGCGTTTCGGTTTGGCCCAGTGCGGCCGCACGCAGACGCTGGTCGACCGAGCTGCCATCAATCTCGTATTCGCTCAGCAGAGCGGTCTGGGCCGAGACCAGGATGTCATCATTGATCTCGGTGGCAATGGCTGCGGCGCGCTGTTCAACTTCACCCAAGCCCGCCCGGGCCAGATCGGCCGGGAGGATCTCGTCGACGATGACAATCATGTGCGGACCGGCGCCCCGGCGAACGACCTGGCTGGGAATGCCCGGTTCGAGGCTGAAGGCCTGTCCGACGACATGGGCCGCAAAACTTCCGGCGGTCTCATCGCGTTTCAGGGTCGAGGTCTCGATGCGGCCACCCGAAGTCAGGACGACAAGTTCCATATCATCGCCGGCCTGCAGCTGGGCCAGGGCCTCGTCAGCGCGGGCCTGCAGCTGGGTGTCGGCTTCCGCGGCGCGCCAGATCGCCTCGGCCTGCTCGCGGACATCCTCCAGGGCACGGGGCTGGGAGGGGATGATGTCGTCGACCCGAAGGGTGAACCAGTCGGTCTCGTTATATTGCTCGAGATTGATGGCAAAGCCCGCGAATTGCTCGAAGGCGACGCGCAGGACATCGGAGGCCAGGGACTGGAAGCGTTCGAAATCAATCTCTCCATCCTGGGCGCGGGCATATTGATCAAGCGGCACATAGGCCTCCAGCGGAACACCGGCACGCTCGGCCGCATCTTCCAGGGTCGCACCATTGGAGCGCTCCTGTTCGAAGGCCGCCATGGCGTCATACATCGCGTTGGTGGCTTCGGCGCGCGCCGCTTCGGTGCGCAGCGCGTCGAGCTGGTCATCGAAGCTGGGCACAACCGCGTCGGTGGCGGCCGTGATCTGGATGGCGGACCAGCCGAAACTGCCTTCGATGGCGCCGGTCTCCCCCTCCGTCATCGCGAAAATCGCGATCGCGAGCTGGCTGTCCGGGACCTGATAGGCCTGGGCGTCGGTCTGGGACAATGGCGTGTCGAGCCCGAGCTCGGCAGCAATGGCTTCAGCCGATTCGCCCGCGGCAAGCCGGGCCGCGACTTGATCGGCCGTTGCCTGGTCAGGCGTGATGAGCTGGACGAAACTGCGTTGGGCCGGGGTGCCGAGTACACCATTTTCGACCTGGTAGTCATAGGTCTCGCGCAGAATCGATTCGTCGAGATCGACATCGAGGATGTAATCCTCGAGCTGGAAACGAACCAGGGTGATGGCGCGGAATTCCGGGGCATTGAAGACGGGCAAGCCAAGCCGGTCGACCTGGTCGGGATTGGCGTCGATGAAAGCCTGCAATTGCTCATCGGTCGGATCGGGAATCGGATCGGCTTCGGAGGCGTCGAGGATCAGGGCGCGAATGCGGCGTTGTTCCTGCTGCACGAGATAACGCGTCTCCGCCATGCGTGTCGGGTTCAGATCGCCTGCGGTGAGGGCGCCGGCCAGCTGCGAGCGGGTCATGTCCTCGGCGATGGAGCGTTCAAATTCCGCCGGCGCGTAGCGCGCATTCTGCAGGGCACTGCGATAGAGCGAGGCATCGAATGCGCCAGTGACCGGGTTGAGGAAGGCCTGGTAATTGCGCAATTCGGTGGTCAGGGCACGGTCGGAAGTAACAATGCCGAGTTCGCGCGCCTTGGCGTGGAAGGCGGCCTGCACGATCAGGCGCTGCAGGACCTGGTCGCCCAGCCCGGCTTGCAGGGCTTCTTCGCGCGTCAGGTCAGGATTCTGCTCCTGCACGGCCTGCATTTCACGTTCAAAGGCCTGCGCGAGTTCGCGCTGGCTGATCTGCTCATTGCCTACCACAACGACGGCTGTGCCGCTGCCGGTGAAAATGCCACTGACCCCATAGAGCGCAAAGCCCAATACCAGCAGGACGATGATCACCAGCGCGAAGGGCGATTGGGCGAATGCGCGAAAATTTGTCAGCATGGATTGGCAGGGCCTCTGGAAAGCATTGGCCGCAAGGTAACGGCGCAGATTCGCTGTCGCAAGCATCAGCGGCTGTGGCATCGGCAAATGCAGACGCTCAAGATTGCCGCCAGCGTGTTTGCGGCTTACTCCTGCGTCCAATCGGGTGTTGATGCGCCGGGAATAACGGGGGTGGGAGAAATGGGGGGCGAGATGACACGACGCATGCTGATTGCCGGGAACTGGAAGATGCATGGCCTGCGCTCGGATCTGGGTTTTTTCGACCAATTGGAGCCGCAAGCCGCCCTGGCAGCCGCGGCCGGGGTCGATGTTCTGGTCTGCCCACCGGCCACCTTGCTGGCCCCGGTCGCCGGGCATTGTGGCGATAGCGCCATTTTGATCGGCGCACAGGACTGTCACACGAATTCCAGCGGTGCGCACACCGGTGATGTCTCTGCCGGGATGGTTCGCGATGCCGGCGCCGGTTATGTGATTCTGGGACATTCCGAACGCCGCAGCGATCACGGCGAGACTTCGGCGCTGGTTTGCGCGAAGGCGGAAGCGGCGATCATGGCCGGCCTGATCCCGATCATCTGTGTCGGTGAAACGCGCGAGCAGCGCGAAGCCGGTGAGGCGTTCGGCATAGTCGGCGCACAATTGGCTGCCTCACTGCCCCCCGCGGCCCGGATGGCGGTAATAGCTTATGAGCCAGTGTGGGCAATCGGCACAGGTTTGACCGCATCACCCTCGGATGTCGCGCAAATGCATGCCTTTATCCGCACCCGATTGCCGCGTCCGGCCGGGACACGCATTCTCTATGGCGGGTCGGTCAAGCCTGGCAATGCTGGGGAGTTGATGGCGCTGGATGATGTTGACGGCGCGCTGGTCGGCGGTGCGAGTCTGGATATTGGGCAATTCGGGGCGATTATCGACGCTGCAATCCATGGATGTGCAGCGCAGTAAGTGGATTGAAACCTATTCCGGCAATGATGGCTTCAGATTTATGTCCTGAAGCATTGCCGGGGAGCGCACGGCGCATGACTGAAGTTGACTATGCCAGAGCCTCTGTCCTCCTGTTTGACCCCGTGCATGTCAATCAGCGCACTTCGCGTTACGCCCTGTTTGAAATGGGGTTTCGCAAGATTGAGACCGTGTCCAGCCTGACCGAATTCAAGTCGGCGCTGGCCGAGACCGCGCCCGCGCTTGTGGTCGCCGAGAGCAGTGCGACCGATGCAGATATCTTCCGACTGGTCCGTAGCGTGCGGCGCAGTGATCTGGGCCGCAATCCCTTTGTGGTCATCCTGCTGACGACCTGGAGCCGTGATACAACCCATATTCGCCGTGCCATTGAATGCGGTGCCGATGATGTCATCGTGCGGCCTTTCTCGACAATGTTTGCGGCCGAGCGCGTGCGGACACTGATCCGGGACCGCAAGGATTTCATTGTCACAAGCGATTATATCGGACCGGATCGCCGCAAGAGCACGGACCGCGATTCTGATACGCAACCGCTTACCGTGCCAAATTTCCTGCAGGCAATTGTCAATGGCGATGACGCTGCGATTGAGCGGGCCAGCAGCTGGGCTCGCGAAGCCAAGGATGTGATCATTGCCGAACGCCTGCGGCGCCTGGCGATGCGGATCGTCATTTCCGTCGAGATCCAGCTGACCAAGCCTGAAAACAGTACGGTTTCAGTGCGCCTCGATGTGGCGGACATGGCCCGTACGGCCCGCGAATTACGCGTGCAGATGGTCAAGGCATCCCGGACCGAAGCAGCGGAAGTTGCAGCCGCCCTGATCGACCAGATCGGTGCGCTGGGTGACGGTACGGGGGCGACCCCGCGCACGCTGCAGCTGATCAAGGAGTTGTCGATGGCGACCTATGCCGCCTACGCCAATGGCGAATCGCTGGAACGCTCCAAGGACGAGATCGAGCGGACGGTGGCCAATCTGAGGGTCCGCCTGCAGACCCGCTCGGCCGACGAACGGATCCGGGCCCAGATCGAAGCGGCCAAAGCCAAGGATGCCGGGGACGCAGAGGCTACGGCAGACGAAACTGGCCAAGCCGCCGGTGCTGGTATAAAACGCGCCGCCATGTGACCGGGTTGCATGCGGGCGGGCCGGGGGCCATGTCTGCAGGGCAGAACCCAAATCTCAGGCGGTATTCATGACAAACGTGCTTCTCATCATCCAGCTTCTGGTGGCGATTGCCCTGGTGGCAGTGATTCTGCTGCAACAATCCGAGGGCGGCGCGCTTGGAGTTGGCGGCGGCGCGGGCGGCGGCATGATGAGCGGTCGCGGCGCAGCCAGTGCGCTGACGCGGACGACGATGATTCTCGGGGCATTGTTCATCGGCAATTCCATCCTTCTGGCCGTCGTGGTCGGCGTGAATTCCGAAGGCCAGAGCGTGTTTGAGCGTAATGCCGATGCGGTCCTGCCGAGCCTCCCAGCCGAAGACGAACCCTCTGACGGCGTTCCGACAGACGGCTGAGCCGAACGAAATCCACAGTCAAATTTGAAATTGCGCCTTTCGGGACGCACGAATCTCCGATAGGCAGATTGCCCATGCCGCGATATATCTTCATCACCGGCGGCGTGGTCTCCTCGCTCGGAAAAGGCCTCGCTTCAGCCGCACTTGGCGCCTTGCTGCAAGCACGCGGCTATTCGGTGCGTCTGCGCAAGCTCGACCCCTATCTCAATGTCGACCCCGGAACGATGTCGCCCTATCAGCATGGCGAATGCTATGTGACGGATGACGGCGCCGAGACCGATCTCGATCTGGGGCATTACGAGCGCTTCACCGGCGTGCCGGCGAGCCAGTCCGACAATATCACCACCGGGCGCATCTATCAGCGCATCATTGAGCGCGAGCGCCGCGGTGATTATCTCGGCGCGACCGTGCAGGTCATTCCGCACGTCACCGACATCATCAAGCAATTCGTCCTGTCCGACGCCGGCGATGCCGATTTCGTTCTGTGCGAGATTGGCGGCACGGTCGGGGATATCGAGGGCCTGCCCTTCTTCGAGGCGATACGCCAGCTCGGCCAGGAACTCGGCCATGAGCGCGCCGTCTTCGTGCACGTCACCTTGCTGCCCTTCATCAAGGTGGCTGGCGAGATGAAGACCAAGCCAACGCAGCACTCGGTCAAGGAATTGCGCTCGATCGGCATCCAGCCCGATATCCTGCTCTGCCGCTGCGAGATTCCGATTCCGCCCGGCGACAAGCGCAAGATTGGTCTTTTCTGCAATGTGCGCGAGAGCGCAGTCATCGAAGGCATGGACGCTGCATCGCTGTATGATGTGCCGCTCGCTTACCACAAGGAAGGCCTCGACCGGGAAGTCCTGCGCTGTTTCGGCATTGGTGATGCGCCCGAGCCGGATCTGACCAAATGGCACAAGATTTCCCAGACGATTGCCGAGCCCGATGGCGAGGTTACGATCGGGATTGTCGGCAAATATGTTGGCCTGCTCGACGCCTATAAATCGCTGATCGAGGCGCTGGCCCATGGCGGTATCGCCAATGGCGTCAAGGTCAAGCTGAGATGGCTCGATAGCGAGCAGTTCGAAAAAGACGATCCGTTCGCGCCCCTCGAGGATGTTCACGCCGTGCTGGTGCCCGGCGGCTTTGGTGGCCGTGGCGCCGAAGGCAAGGTCGCCGCAGCGCGCTTCGCCCGCGAGCGCAAGATTCCCTTCTTCGGCATTTGCTACGGCATGCAGATGGCGGTGCTCGAAGCGGCGCGCGATATGGCCGGGATCGAGCATGCGACCTCCAGCGAGATCGACGAGAATGGCGAGCCGGTGATCGGTCTGCTGACCGAATGGTCGCGCGGCAATGAGGTCGAGACCCGTTCGGAAGCCGACGACAAGGGCGGCACGATGCGGCTCGGCGCCTATCCGGCCGTACTCGCCGAGGGCAGCCGGGTGCGCGAGATCTATGGCACTAGCCATATCGAGGAGCGCCACCGTCACCGCTATGAGGTCAATATCGCCTACAGACAAAGGCTTGAAGAGGCCGGTCTGATTTTCTCCGGCATGTCGCCCGATGGCATTTTGCCGGAAATCGTCGAGATCAGGGATCATCCCTGGTATATCGGCGTGCAATTCCACCCCGAGCTGAAATCGCGCCCGTTCGAGCCACACCCGCTATTTGCCAGCTTTGTCGCCGCGGCGCTTGAACAAAGCCGGATGGTCTGATCTGGACCGTATGCAATGCCCGGCCGGATTTTTTTCCGCCGGGATGCATCCAATCACAATCCCACATGCATCATGGATGAAGGGCGCTATTCTGCCCGGCATGGATGAGTGATGGGAGATGAATATGCGCAATCTGGTTTTGACGGCCATCGCGGCCGCGACACTCTCGGCGGGGCTTGCGGCCGCCGAAGATGTTCAACAACTCGATCTGACAGGCTTTGACAGCATCAATGCCGGTGGCGGTTACCAGCTGGTCGTCACGGTTGGCGAGACATGGTCGGTGAATATCGAGGGCGATGCCGATGATTTCGACCGCCTCAAGGCCGAGGTCGATGGCGACGAACTCTCCCTGCGCCAGCGCACCCGGTTATTCCAGCGAAACCGCGGGCTTGATCTGACGGTGCGGGTCACGATGCCGGCCGTTGAGTCGCTTGATTTTCACCGCGGCATCGCCAGTCACGTGTCCGGCATTGCCAGTGAATCCCTGTCCGTCGAAGTCAGCACCGGCGCCGAAGTCCGGCTTTCGGGGACATGCGGCCGGCTCGATCTGGATCTTTCCACGGGGGGGGTGCTGAGCGCGCGTGACCTGGTGTGCCAGTCCGTGGACATCGATTCCTCGACCGGCGGCGAAGCCCGTGTCTTTGCCAGCGACCGCGCCGAGGCGAGCGCGTCGACCGGCGCCTCGATCCGGATATTCGGCCAACCGGCCGAGCGCGAGACGCGCGCTTCGATGGGCGGGGAAATCCGCTTTGACCGCGGCGATTAACGCGCCAGTTCGGCCAGCACATCGATCGCCATCATCACATCCTCCCGGGTGCAGTCGAACTGGCCGACCTGGAAGCGGATGACAAATTGGCCGTCATGCACGGTCTGGGTCAGATAGGTGCGGCCGTCGGCATTGATGCGATCGAGCAGATCGCGGGTCGCAGCCTCGCCCTGGTAGCGGAAGGTGAACAGGCTGAAGCGGCACGGCGTTACAATCTCGAAGCCGGGCAGGGCGGCAATCGCCGCCTGCGCTTCGCGCGCCCAGGCGATGTGATTGCGGATCCGGCTGCGCAGCCCCTCCAGCCCGTAGGCGCGGATCAGGAACCATAATTTCAGCGCCCGGAAACGGCGGCCGAGCGGCACGGTCCATTCGCTGTAATTGACCAGCCCCTCCGCGCCGCCATCATCGAGGCCGGGCGTTTCGAGATAATCCGGCCGCAGACCGAGCGTGCGCACTTGCGGGCCCGGATCGGCGAGGAACTGGATCGAGCAGTCGAACTGGGCTCCGAGCCATTTGTGCGGATTGAAAACGATGGAATCCGCGCCCTCCACCCCGGTCCAGACGGTGCGCAATTCCGGACAGATCATCGCCGAGCCCGCCCAGGCCGCGTCAACATGGCTGTAGAGGCCTTGCGCGGCCGCGACGGCAAGGATGGCGGCAATCGGATCGGACGCGCTCACCGAGGTCCCACCGACGCACAGCACGACACCGGCGGGCACATGGCCGGCGGCGCGGTCAGCGGCGATGGCGGCGAGCAGGGCCTCAGGCCGCATTGAATCAGTCTCATCGGTGGGGATTTTGACCAGATTGTCCTGGCCGATCCCGGCAATGCGGATCGCCTTGTCGATCGAGGAATGCGCCTGGGCCGAGGCATAGATGCGCAGGCGTGGCTGGCCAGACAGGCCGGCGGTATTGCCCGACCAGCCGAGGGCACGCTCGCGCATGGTCAGGATGGCGGCGAGGGTGGCGGACGAGGCGCTGTCCTGGATGACGCCGCGGAAACCGGCCGGTAACCCAAGTGCCTGGCGCATCCAGTCGACCATGCGGGTTTCCAGCTCGGTCGCCGCCGGCGAGGTCTGCCACAGCATGCATTGCGCCGCCAGCGCTGCCGTGAGCTGTTCGGCCAGCATCGAGGCCGGCGCCGCATTGGCGGGGAAATAGGCGAAGAAGCGCGGATGCTGCCAATGCGTCATGCCATCGGGCACGATGGCTTCGAAATCGGCAAAGATGCGCTCCATCGCTTCGGCGCCTTCCGGCGGCGCGGCGGGGAGCTGGCGCAATATGTCGCCGGGCTGCGTCTGGGCGCGCACCGGGCGATCACGCAAATTGCCGAGATAATCGACCGTCCAGTCGGCAATCCGCCGGGCCCAGAGGCCGTATTGTTCCAGATCCATGGCCTGTCCTGCCTGTGATGGTTTTGCCCGGGTCCAATTCGCAAAACTGGAATCGGTGTGGGAGAGGGGGATTACCCTACTACGCCTGCGGGGAGGATGCGTAGAGGGCGGCACGCTGCTGCCGTATGTGGGGGAGCGGGGTCGGGGAGGGCCGGCCGCAGGTGGAGGGGATGGGCATCAAATATCCCTGCGCCTGATCGAAGATGAACAGAATTATGTGAAACGGGAAAGACTGTCTGCCAGTCTGCCATGATCTCGTCAGGGGGCGCCGAGCCGCCTGCAGGCTTGCGATTTTGGGGTGGCAGGGCCGTGGCAGCCTGACAGTGACTGTCATTCATTGTGCCGGCCCGCGGCAATCGGGATGCGGGGCGTCTTCAGGGGCCAACAATGTCAAAGAGCGAATTTCGCCCGATTATAGCGCAGATGGGGTGGGGGCGGATTGGATGGGCCGGCAAAGGCGAGGCTCAACGCTGTTGGGGGCGGGCTCCGGCCTTTCGGCTCCCCGGCAAAGAGGAACGTGTCCCTCTGCTACGCGTCCCGGGGAGGACTCTCTTTTCACGGCAATTCCAGGCGAAGGAGCTCGGCATCGACCGAAACCGGGTTTTCCCCGGGACAGGGACCTCTGGTGCCTGTGACCATTTATTCCACCGAAAAAATCCCTTGCAGAACGAGGGCCGTCCACACACGTCACCATCTATTCATCAACGCAAACAATGCGGCCATTCTTCGAGCACCCATTGCGATTTCTCGATGCCGAAATCCTCTTCGCCAACAAGCATTGCTATATCTAGGGTGTCTTGCAATTCATCGCGGTAGGAGACGATCTCGTTACCCCGAAGGAAGAACACGTAGAATCCCTCGGGCCACTCTTCGATTCGTAAGGTCGTCTTCGTCCCATTTTTGTAGACTGATGCAGTGTAACCAAGTTTCATTAATCGTCCTCACGGAATTCATAGCGATGTTGATCGCCCGCATCTTGGTAGCGCCCGCTCGGTATTTAGCGTTTCAGGTGACCAGCCGCGATTACGGCCATGTCCCCGTTTGTCGGTTTCCGGAGGATACTTTCGGGCCGATCAATCCAAATCTGAAATACGAACTCTCTGCCCTGACTTCGCGCGTCGGCGAGTATCGACTTTGCTATCTCATAGAGATCGGCTGCCGAGGAGGCCTGCCTTTCAGCGTTGGTCAGACCTAGAATTGCAGAGCGGAGATTCGGGATTTCACGACCGTCTTTGATTTCGGATGCTTCCATCGATTGGAATGCCCAACCGCGTTTGGCGACAAAATCCAAGAACAATTCGGCATCATCTAAATTCAGCGGATTCGCCCCTTTTCCCGTTTGCGCGTTCTGAAACTCTCTTTCGAAATTGGGCTGGACGTCGCTCATCGTTCCTCCGGTTCACGTTGCTCGGGTATATTCTGACGAGGATTGTTTGGAATTAATTGGGACAGACACAATTACAAGGTCACCGAGGGCAGATTAATTGTGTCTGTCCCGATTGTTTCGCACAACCAACTCAGACGCGGAAGCCGCAGGTTGCCGGACCTCTACGCCACGCGCACCTCTGGCGTGAATTTCTCGATCTCATTGATCACCCGGAAAACCGGCATAAGACTATTGAGGCCGGGATTGCCGGATGGGCTGAGCATCCGCATCAGACTCTTGCTGGGTGTGCCCGTGCGCTGTTCGAGCGCTTCGAAACCAATCGTTGCGTTGACGTAGTCGCGGAGCATCACCTTCCCGGTTTCAGCATCGCCTTCCAGAAAGGATTCCAGCGCATCTTGGTAGAGCGCCTTGCGGAATTCCGGATCGCGGTCTGCGCGCGCCTTGATCGTCTCTTTAAAGTTTCGCGTCAGGGGCATGGTCGCCTCCACATCTCTCTTCTACGTCTTGATCGTCTTCGTCTGGCCGTGTTTGCGCACTTTGTATTCAGCCCAGAGTGTCGTCGAATTAATTGGGACAGACACAACTTCCAGGTCAGAGAGGACAGATCAATTGTTTCCGCGAGGCCGTCACCATCTCCGTCGCCTTCGGCGACACCTCTTCCATCAAGGAAGAGGAGGGCGATCATGGTGGCCGCTTCGCCTGTCTCTCTCCTCTTCCTTGATGGAAGAGGTGGCCGCGAAGCGGCCGGAGCTGGTGAGGATGGCGGACGCAACGGACCTGATCCGGCACAGATTGAGGAGAAAAAGGGCGGCGTCGTGATGCAGTCGACCTAAGTTCATTGAGTGATCGTGTCTCGTGATCGTGCGGTCTGCGGCGTCGCCCACAAAAGGTTAATACACCGCCTGGCCGCGAATGTCACGAAGAAGCGCCCCCGACGCTTGCACAGCCTGTTCGAAGCGGCTATATGGCGCGGCTCTAACGGGTGGTTTGCACCGCCTCTAACCGTATTCAGCATCGTGGAGAGCCTGATGGCCGTCCCTAAAAGAAAAACTACGCCGTCCAAGCGCGGCATGCGCCGCAGCCACGACGCCCTGTCCAACCCTGTCTATGTCGAAGACAAGGACAGCGGCGAGCTGCGCCGTCCGCACCATGTCGATCTGAAGTCCGGCATGTATCGCGGCCGCCAGATCCTCGACGTCAAGGACGATTGATTCTTGAACGCTGCGGCACCGCTGGTGTTGCGCGCATGAATGTCCACAGGCGCGTTCCGGAAACCGGGGCGCGCCTGTTGCGTTTCAACCTGACCGGCCCCGATCTGGCCCGATTTGCCATGGCGGGCTTTGACTTGCGTCCGGCTTTGGCTATGAAGCGCCCCAACAACACCCGCCTGATATCCGTTCCAGTGGAGCCTGACCCTCATGACCGCCATCACCGACATCATCGCCCGTGAAATCCTCGACAGCCGCGGCAATCCGACCGTGGAAGTCGATGTATTGCTGGAGGATGGCAGTTTCGGCCGCGCAGCGGTGCCGTCGGGCGCCTCGACAGGCCAGCATGAAGCGGTGGAAATGCGCGATGGCGGGACACGCTATGGCGGCAAGGGCGTGCTCAAGGCGATCGCGGCGATCGAGGGCGAGATCTTCGAGACCATTGGCGGGTTCGATGCCGAGAATCAGCGCCGGATCGATGCGGCCCTGATCGCGCTGGATGGCACCCCCAACAAGTCGCGGCTTGGCGCCAATGCGACCCTGGGCGTCTCGCTCGCCGTCGCCAAGGCCGCCGCCGAGAGCTTCGGCCAGCCGCTTTATCGCTATATCGGCGGCCTCAATGCCCGCGTCCTGCCAACCCCGATGATGAATATCATCAATGGCGGCGCCCATGCCGACAATCCGATCGATTTTCAGGAATTCATGATCATGCCGGTCGGCATGGAGAGCTTTTCCGAAGCCCTGCGCTGCGGCTCCGAAATCTTCCACGCCCTGAAAGCGCGCCTCAAGGCCGATGGTCTCAACACCAATGTCGGCGATGAGGGCGGTTTCGCTCCCAATATCGCGACCGCCGAACAGGCGCTCGACGTCATCATGGCGGCGATCGAATCGGCCGGCTACAAGCCGGGCGAGGATGTCGCCCTGGCGCTGGATGTCGCGTCGACGGAATTCTTCAAGGATGGCAAATATGTGCTGGCCGGTTCGGGCAAGACCCATGATAGCGATGCCTTCGCCGCCTATCTGGAAAGCCTGGTCAATAGCTACCCGATCATCTCGATCGAGGATGGCATGGCCGAGGATGACTGGGAGGGCTGGAAAGCCCTGACCACGCGCCTCGATGGCCGTTGCCAGCTGGTCGGCGATGATCTCTTCGTCACCAATCCGGAGCGCCTGGCCCACGGTATTGAAGTCGGCGCCGCCAATTCCATCCTGATCAAGGTCAACCAGATCGGCACGCTGTCGGAAACCCTCGACGCCGTCGATATGGCGTTGCGTTCGGGCTATTCCGCCGTGATGTCGCACCGCTCCGGCGAGACCGAGGATGCGATCATCGCCGATCTCGCCGTCGCCACCAATTGCGGGCAGATCAAGACCGGCTCGCTGGCGCGTTCTGACCGTACCGCCAAATACAACCAGCTGCTGCGCATCGAATCCGAGCTCGGCGATATGGGCGTCTTCGCCGGCGCCAGCGCCATCAGCTAGGCCGTCAGAGGCCCGGGGGCGAGATGGATATCCATCGGCATAATGCGAATGCCTGGAATGCCGAATCCGATCGCGGCGACAGTCCCTGGTGTCAGCCGGTCGGCCCTGATGTGATCGCCGCCGCCCGGCGTGGTGACTGGTCGGTGATTCTCACACCCAACAAAGCTGTCCCGAAAGCCTGGTTCGGCGAACTGGCGGGCGCGCGCGTGCTGTGTCTGGCCGGTTCGGGCGGGCAGCAGGCGCCGGTGCTGGCGGCTGCGGGCGCCGATGTGACCGTGCTGGATATTTCGGCGGCACAATTGGCCAAGGACGTCTTCGTCGCCGAGCGCGACGGGCTCGACCTGGCCGTGATCGAGGCCGATATGACGCGTCTGTCGGACCATGTCAGCGGCGCGTTCGATCTGATCTTCCACCCCATCTCCAATCTCTTCATCGCTGATCTGATGCCGGTCTGGAGCCAGTGCGCCGCCGTGCTCAAGCCGGGCGGGCGCTTGCTGTCGGGATTCGTCAATCCGGACTTCTGGCTGTTCGACCATGACGAGATCGAAGCTGGCGGGCCTTTGCTGGTCAGGCACAGCTTGCCCTTTGATGCGGCGCGGGATCTGCCCAGCGCCCGGGTCGAGGAGCGAATTAGCGAGCGCGAGGCGCTGGAGTTCAGCCATACTCTGGAAACCCAGATCGGTGGCCAGATCGAGGCCGGTCTGCTGATCGCCGGGTTTTACCAGGATGACTGGTCTGATGAGGCAACCCCGCTCAATGCCTTCATGCCGACCGGCTTTGCCACACTGGCCGTGAAGCCCGGCTGATGCGCGATATCGGTGCGGTCCGCAGGATCTCGCCTTCTGCCGGTTTTGGCGGCATTTGCGCCCCGGTTCTTACCGGGGCCTGAATCCCCGATTCACGCTTCTTAAAGCCTGATCGTGTTCAATCAGCCTCATCAAACAGGCCGCAAAGGCCGAAGATCAGGGTGTGTGGCATTGGACGCGATCAAGCGTATTCTTCCCAGTTGTTTTCTCGCGGTCGCGATTGCCTATTTCGGCTTTCATGCACTGACGGGCGAGCAGGGCGTGCTCAACTGGATCGTCGTCAAGAACGACCTCCACGCCGCTGAAATCGAACTCGCCGAAACCCGCCTTGAGCGCGAAGCGCTGGAAACCACGGCGGCGCGCCTGCGTTCTGACAGTCTCGACCTCGATTATGTCGAGGAACGCGCCCGCACCATTCTGAATGTCGCCCATCCGCGCGACTTCATCGTCGAGATCGCCGCTGACGACGGCCGCTGAGCGGGCCCTGGCCGGCTTGCCTTCATCATTCCCGAACCTGTTCGTCTTCCTGACCTGAGCCAGGATGACGCCTTGAGTGTCGCGCGCCTGTGCGCCGCTCAGCTTTCCTTGCACTGGCGAGATGTCGTGCAGCGGCTTGCCCCTGCGGGGTGGTATCTGATACATGGCGATAACGATACAGAGGAGCGCGAGACGTTTGTTTCGTGTACGAATTAATGGCCGCCAAGCGCAAAACCACCCCGACGACCGTTAAGGCCGCTGGCAAGGACCAGCTGCTGAAATACTATTCCGAAATGCTGATGATGCGGCGTTTCGAGGAAAAGGCCGGCCAGCTCTATGGCATGGGCCTGATTGCCGGCTTCTGCCATCTCTATATCGGTCAGGAAGCCGTCGTGGTGGGTGTCCAGGCGGCGCTCGAACAGGGCGACCAGGTGATCACCGGCTATCGCGACCATGCCCACATGCTCGCCTGCGGCATGGACCCCAATGGCGTCATGGCCGAACTGACCGGCCGCGCCGGCGGCTATTCGCGCGGCAAGGGCGGCTCGATGCACATGTTCTCGCGCGAGAAGCATTTCTATGGCGGCCACGGCATTGTCGGCGCCCAGGTGGCGCTCGGCACCGGTCTCGGTTTTGCGGATCGCTACAAGGATAATGGCAAGATCTCGGTCGCCTATTTCGGTGATGGCGCCGCCAATCAGGGCCAGGTGTATGAGAGTTTCAACATGGCCCAGCTCTGGCATTTGCCCGTGGTCTATGTGATCGAAAACAATCAGTACGCCATGGGGACCGCGGTCGGCCGTGCCTCCTCGGAGACCAAGCTGCACAAGCGCGGCGCGTCCTTCGGGATTCCCGGATTTGAAGTCGACGGCATGGATGTCGAAGCCGTGCGCGCTGCCGCCGAGACCGCTGTTGCGCACGCCCGTTCGGGCGAGGGGCCGGTGATCCTGGAGATGAAGACTTATCGCTATCGCGGCCACTCCATGTCCGATCCCGCCAAATACCGCACGCGTGAGGAAGTCGACGATATCCGCAGCCATCACGACCCGATCGATCTGATCAAGAAACGCCTGATCGAAGGCGGTCACGCGAGCGAGGATGATCTCAAGGCGATCGATAAAGAGGTGAAGGCCGTGGTCAATGCCGCTGCCGAATTCGCCAAGACCTCGCCGGAACCCGATCCGGGCGAGCTGTGGACTGACGTATTGCTGGAGGCATGAGCATGACCCCGCAGGTGAAGCATTTCCTCGAAAACTGGCACACCGCAGTACGCAATCGTGACCGAGCCCTGCTCGAATCCATCGTCGCGGAGGGCTGTGAGCTGCATTCGCCGGTGGTCTGGAAGCCGTCGGACGACAAGCACTACATCCTGCACATCCTGATGGGCGTGATCGCGATTGTTGAGGATTTCGACTATCGCCAGGAATGGGTCGATGGAAACGAGGTCATCCTCGAATTCACCGGCAAGGTGGATGGGATGGGTCTGGTCGGTTTCGACCGCATCACCGTCAATGATCATGGCCAGATGTCCCGCATCGAGGTCCTGATCCGCCCGCTCAACACGCTGATCGAATTCGCCACCCGCATGCGCGAGCACGCTTTGCGCTACAAGCCCGAAGCCGCCAATAATTGAGCCTTTTGCTCGCTCTGACCGCTAACAGGAATTGACCGATGTCGATTGAAATCCTCATGCCCGCCCTTTCACCAACCATGGAAGAGGGCACGCTGGCCAAGTGGAATATCAAGGAGGGCGACAGCGTCACCTCCGGCATGGTGATCGCCGAAATCGAGACCGACAAGGCGACGATGGAGGTCGAGGCCGTCGAGGAAGGCGTGGTCGCCAAACTGCTCGTTGCCGAAGGCACCGAGAATGTGAAGGTCAATGCCGTCATCGCGATACTGGCCGAAGAGGGCGAGGATGCGAGCGCTGTCGAGGCGGCGCCTGCGGCCCCCTCCGACAGCTCCGCTGACACCTCCCCGGCAAGCCAGGGAGAAAGTGCTGCCGAGAAACCAGCTTCTGCCCCCACCAGTGGGGGAAGTGGCCACGCAGTGGCCGAAGGGGGCGCGTCAGCGCAGCTCCAGGACCCGGACATCCCCGCCGGCACCAAGATGATCTCCACCACCGTGCGCGACGCCCTGCGCGATGCCATGGCCGAGGAGATGCGCCGCGACGACACCGTCTTCGTGATGGGCGAGGAAGTCGCCGAATACCAGGGCGCCTACAAGGTCACGCGCGGCCTGCTCGACGAATTCGGCGCCCGCCGCGTCGTCGACACGCCGATCACCGAGCACGGTTTTGCCGGCCTGGGCGTCGGCGCCGCCTTCAACGGTCTTCGCCCGGTGGTTGAATTCATGACCTTCAATTTCGCCATGCAGGCGATTGACCACATCATCAATTCCGCCGCCAAGACGCTCTACATGTCCGGCGGCCAGATGGGCTGCCCGATCGTGTTCCGCGGTCCCAATGGCGCCGCCAGCCGCGTTGGCGCCCAGCACAGCCATGATTATTCCTCCTGGTATGCCAATGTACCCGGCCTGAAAGTCGTCGCGCCCTGGGACGCCGCCGACGCCAAGGGCCTGCTGAAGGCCGCGATCCGCGATCCCAATCCGGTCGTCTTCCTCGAGCATGAGCTGATCTATGGCGAAAGCTTCGATGTCCCCGATGTCGAGGACTGGATCGTCCCCATCGGCAAGGCCAAGGTGCGCCGCGAGGGCACGGATGTGACGATCACCGCCCATAGCCGCATGGTCGGCTACGCGCTGCAGGCCGCCGAAATCCTGGCAGGCGAGGGTATCTCCGCCGAAGTGATCGATCTGCGCACCCTGCGTCCGCTCGACACTGACACCGTGGTCGCCAGCGTCAAGAAAACCAATCGCATCGTCTGCGCCGAAGAAGGCTGGGGCCGCTGCGGCGTCGGCGCTGAAATCGCCGCGGTCGTCACCGCCGAGGCCTTCGACTATCTCGATGCCCCGCCAGCGCGCGTGCACCAGAAAGACGTGCCGCTACCCTATGCCGGCAATCTGGAAAAGCTCTCCCTGCCGGGCGTTGATGATATCGTGCAGGCGGTGAGGGCCGTCTGCTATACGGAGTAGGGAAATGTTGGTCGAGCTTCTACTCACGGCGATTGAACCTGATCTACCATTCGTCGATGCACCAAACCGAACGGTCGTGGTGCTCTCGGTTCATCACACCGAGCAACGTATGCTTGTGTCTATTGATCCGCCGATGGTGATCTATTTCGGCGAGCACCAAGGGTACGCTGCCCAATATTTTGAACTCACTCCGCGTTGGACAAATACAACCTTGTCCCCTGCGCCGGTATATCCGATTAGGGTGTATCTCAACGCCATCCTGACGGACTCACCTCCAAACTTTGAGACATTTGAACCAAGTGATGGAGTGCCCATTGGTTATGGCTCGGTGGTGAACGTCGAATGACCGAAGCTCAGCCCAAACGCCCCCGCCACGGCGGCTGCCATTGCGGCGCGGTGCGCTTTGCTGCCATCCTGCCGGACAATGTTGTGGCGCTGTCGTGCAATTGCTCGATGTGCGCCAAGACCGGCTTTATCCATGTCATCACGCCGGGTACGGATTTCCGCATCATGCAGGGCGAGGACATGCTGAGTGAATACCGGTTCAACACCGGCACGGCGAAGCATTATTTCTGCCGCCAGTGCGGCGTGGAAGCCTTCAACGTGCCGCGTTCGCATCCCGATGACTGGTCGGTCAATCTGCGCTGTTTCGACAAGGATGCCGGGATTCTGCCGCGCTTCCAGGAATTCGACGGCGCCAATTGGGAAGCCAATATCGCGAATATCAATCCGGAACGGGCCCCTGACGGGGCCAATGACGCCTGAGGCGAGGACTTATCATGTCGATCGAAATCACCATGCCCGCCCTGTCCCCGACGATGGAAGAGGGCATTCTCGCCAAATGGCATGTCAAAGAGGGCGACAAGATCGAGAGCGGCATGGTGCTGGCCGAGATCGAGACCGACAAGGCGACGATGGAAGTTGAGGCCGTCGATGAGGGCGTGATCGGCAAGATCCTGGTCGAGGAGGGCACGGAAGGCGTCAAGGTCAATGCCGTGATCGCCATTCTGCTCGAAGAGGGCGAGGATGCCAGCGCGCTGGACAAGGCGCCCGCTGCTGCACCTGCCGCCAAAGCCCCCTCCGCCAGCTCCGCTGACACCTCCCCGGCAAGCCAGGGAGGAAGTGCTGACAAGCCGGTTTCTTCCCCCAATTCCGGGGGAAGTGGCCACAAAGTGGCCGATGGGGGCGACCGCCTGAAGGCCTCCCCACTCGCCAAACGCATCGCCGCCGACAAGGGCCTCGACCTCTCGGCCATCAAGGGCTCCGGCCCGCATGGCCGCATCGTCAAGCGCGATGTCGAAAATGCCCGGCCCGGCGCGGCCAAACCCGCCACTGCAGCGCCGAGTGCCGCCCCGGTCGAGATCGACCACGACGCACCGCTGGCCCGCTATGGCATCGCCGCCGATCGCTATGATGTCGTCAAGGCCGATGGCATCACCAAGATTGCCGCCAAGCGCCTGTCGGAAAGCTTCCGCGACATTCCGCACTTCCCGCTCAATGTCGATTGCCGCATCGACGCGCTCTTGGATTTCCGCAAGCGCATCAATGAGGCGGCCGGCGAGGGCGTGAAGGTCTCGGTCAATGATATCCTGATCAAGGCCGCCGGTCTGGCGCTCAAGAAAGTGCCCGCCGCCAATGCCTCCTGGATCGAGGATGGCCGCATCGCCCTGCACAAGCACGCCGATGTCTCGATGGCTGTGGCAATCGAGGGCGGGCTGATCACGCCGATCATTTTCGATGCCGACACCAAGGGCCTGGTCCAGATCTCGACCGAGAGCAAGGATCTCGCCGCGCGCGCCCGCAATCGCAAGCTCAAGCCGGAGGAATACCAGGGCGGAACCTTCTCGCTGTCCAATCTGGGCATGTTCGGCATCCAGTCCTTCGCCTCCATCATCAACCCGCCGCAAGGCATGATCCTCTCGGTCGGCGCCGGCGAACAGCGCCCGGTGGTGAAGAATGGTGCTCTCGCGATCGCCACCGTGATGACCGTGACGCTGACCTGCGATCACCGCGTGGTGGATGGCGCAACGGGCGCGAAATGGATCGCGGCGTTCAGAACCTTTGTCGAAGATCCGATGACGATGTTGATGTAGGGCACCACCCCTCATCAAAACAAAACCTTGTCATCCCTGACGGATGCCCCCGACTTGATCGGGGGCGCAGATCAGGGACCCAGAAACGCCAAGGCAAAACCAGCTGGCTGGGCGGGTGAAATTCGGCACTGCGACGTCTGAATGGCGTGCCGTCGGGCGTCTGGGTCCCTGATCTGCGCCCCGCCTTCGCGGGGCATCCGTCAGGGATGACAACGTAATTTTGGAGTAGGATAGCGCCATGACCCAATCCGCCCAACTCGGCGAAATCCGCCATGTCGATCTGGTCCAGCCCAACCAGGCCAATCATCTGGGCAGTTATTTCGGCGGCGCCGCGATGGCGCAGATGGACAAGATCGCCTCGCTCGTCGCGGCGCGCCATGCCCGGCGGCCCTTCGTCACCGCCTCGTGTGACCGGATCGATTTTCGCGCGCCGGTATTTGTCGGCAATCTGATCGAGCTGACCGGGCGGGTAAATCTCGTCGGGCGCACTTCTCTCGTCGTTGATGTCGAGCTTTCGGCGGAAGATATGGTGACCGGTGAGCGGCATATTTGTACGCAAGGCGGCTTCACCATGGTCGCCCAGGACCGCAAGACCAATCCGGCGCGCCTGCCGCCGGCCCCCGAGCGGCTGATCGACTTCACACCCTCACCGGCCGGCTCGGCGCGGGTGCTCGAACTCGTCTTTCCGGGTGATACCAATACGCTGGGCCAATTGCTCGGCGGCAATGCGATGTCGCTGATGGGCAAGGCTGCGCAGATCGCAGCCAGCCGCCATACCCGCAGCCAGGTCGGCATGGCGGCGTCGAACAAGATCGATTTCATCGCCTCGACGCTGGAGGGCGAATTGCTTGATGTCACGGGCCAGGTGATCTCGGTCGGGCGCACCTCGATGCGCGTTGCCGTGCGCGCCGATGCGGAAGACCTGATGACCGGAGAGCGCCGCCTGGTCGGCGAGGCGGACTATGTGATGGTGGCGCTGGACGAGGCGGGTCGCCCGACACCGGCGAAGCCGCTGGGTTAGCCGGCGCTGATCGTCAGATCCGGGCTAACCCGCCGGTCGCATGAACGCTCTTGCCCGACCGCGCCGTCTTGAAAAGGGGCGGCCGGGCAAGATCAGTGGGTCAACTAGTTGCGCGGTGGGAAGATACCGTCGAGCGCGATGCATTGGCGCATGACCAGCGTTGGCGTTCCGCCCGTGCCCGCGGCCCCGGAAGTGGCCCGTTGTCCCTGAGACGCAGGTGGCAGACCCGGACCAGCGCCGACATTCAACACTGTGCGGCCGCGGGTATCCGGCAGGGCGAAGGTCGAGCGCCCGTCACCGCCATAAAGGGTTCCGATCGTGGCGAACAGCGCCTGGTTCTGGGCGATCGGCAGCAGCTGGCCTTCCATCGGGGCCCAGCCACGCGGGCAGTAATTGCCGGCGGTGGTCATCACCTGTCCGATAAAGGGTTCGGTTTGCGCGGATGCTGATTGGCTCAGGCCGATGGAAGCGAGCAAGCTCGCACCCAGTGCGATCGCTATCTTGTTCATTTTATTCCCCCGATTTGACTTACACGGATTGTGTAATCAAACCTGCTTAGCACCGGTCCGGTGCCGGAGTAAACGCTTTCCTGGCGATGTGAGGGCTGCAGATTTTCCAGCGGCGTGGCCCGCCCTCAGACCGGTGCGATGGGCAAGACCCGGGCCTGCAGCGCCGGCGCACGGCCGAGGTCATTGCAGCGATGCCACCCGGCGATCGAGAAACGCGGGGCGAGGGCGGGGGTGACCTCGTGCGGGATCTCCTCGCTCAGGAAGACGGCAAAGGTTCCGTGCTCCGGAATGATATCAGCGATCACGCTGTCATCGCGCTCGTCATAGAGGCGCAGGAGCCCGCCATCACCCGCCTGCCAGTCCGGATTGAGATACAAGACCGAGGACAGGATGCGATTGCGCGCGCCGCGAAAACTGTCGAGATGGCGGCGGTAGAATCCGCCCGGCTCATAGACGGCGTAATGCGCCTCGAAGGAAAACAACCCAAGCGCCAGGCGTTGATTGAGTTCCAGGCGCAAGTCCTCGGCGAAACCGAGCCAGCGGCGCTGGGCCGGGCTGGATCCGTCGAACCAGCGCGTCTTGTCACGCCGGATCTCGCGCACCAGTTCATGATCGCTGGCGCGGCCAATCCCGGCCCGGCTAAGTGCGTCCGCCTGCCAGAGTGCGGTGGCTTCATCGCGCAGCGCCGCAAGCAGGGCGGTGTCGCCCAGGCTTTGCTGCGACCAGCCCTGGCGGGTGAGATCCGCGCACAGGCTCGCCGCATCGAAGAGAGGGCGTCCGGACGGAATGACGGTGTGCAGGCTCAAGCTCTCGCGGTCCGATCACAATGAATCCGGCGCTTAGGGCCGCGCCTGATCGCGGTCAATCGAATTCTGTGGCAGCCCGCGACTTGCGTCGCTCTTCACCACGCGGGATTGTGGCGCAACACGATACGAATCGGAGTGGCAAATGCCGGTAGAAACAATTTCCCTGGTGGCCAAGCACGCCCAGTTCAACGATATCTGGGCGCCCAAACGCGTGGCGAAGCTGGACAATTATGACGTCAAGCTGGCCAAGGGCAGCGGTGCCTTCGACTGGCATGCTCATCTCGATGCCGATGAGCTTTTCCTGGTGACACGTGGCAATCTGCGCATCGAAATCGATGGCCAGGACCCGGTCGTTCTCGGGCCCGGGGAATTATGCGTCATCCCCAAGGGCGTGCGCCACCGGCCGGTTTGCCTGACGGACGAGGTCCATCTCATGCTGCTGGAACAGGCCGGCATCGTGAATACCGGCGATAATGACGATAGTGATCTGACCCAGACGATCGAGGATATCTAGCCCTCACGGGCTTGAAACGACAGGGGCGGGCGCGCAGACTGCCGGTCGACGGGAGAGATCAGCATGGATGACGTTTCGGGGCCGCAGGCCAAATTCCGCGCCATGGAAGAGGGGACGGCCGAGGACTGGGCCGCGATTGCCGGTGCATTCGGGCCCTTTGCAGCGGCGCTGCCGGAGCGCGTGCTGACCCATTTGCGTCTGCTTGACGGCGATTATGGCGGCTTCCCGATCGACCGGCTGCAGCATTCGCTCCAGACCGCAACGCGCGCGCATCGCGATGGCCGTGACGAGGAATATGTCGTGATGGCGCTGCTGCACGATATCGGCGATACGCTGGGCAGCTATAATCACCCCGATATTGCCGCCGCCATACTGGCGCCCTTCCTGTCGGAAGAAAATCACTGGATCGTCGCCAAGCACGGGATTTTCCAGGGCTATTATTTCTTCCACCATCTCGGAATGGACCGGGATATGCGCGAGCAATACCGCGACCACAAGTATTTCGCGGCCTGCCAGCAATTCTGCGAGAAATACGACCAGGCCGCCTTCGATCCCGACTATGTCAGCGAACCGCTGGAGTTTTTCGAGCCGATGGTGCGCCGGGTGATGGCGGCCCCGAAACGCTCCATCTATGCGGCGGCGCTGGAATAATCAGCCGAGATTGAACCGGGCCAGGGCCGCGCGGGCGATCGGCTCGCCATGCTCCTGCACAAAATGACCGGCCTCGGCGATCTCCATCGCCGGCGGACAATTGCGGATCTGCTGTTGCAGCCAGGCCATCGCCGGTGGACCGAGCACCGGGTCCTGCATCCCGATCGCCATGAAGCTCTCGCCCGCCCACCTGTTCCGCCAGAAGTCCAGCGCTGCCAGACCGGTATCGACGCCTTCCATATCGGGGCGGGTCTGGACCAGGGCCGGAAAGCGGCGCACACCGGCCTTGTAGCTGTCATCGGGGAAGGGCGCGTTATAGGCCGCCGCCTCGGCCTCGCTCATGCCCGGGGTCGAGCGTTTCATCAGCTTGCCGACATCAAAGCCCGGCGTATTGGCGACATAATCGCGCCAGGCATCGAAGCCGGGCCCGGCCGCCTGGCCGATCCCGATCGAGGTATTCATCACGATCAGTCTGGTGAAGCGTTCGGGATAGTCCATCGGCAAGGTCAGCCCCAAGAGACCGCCCCAGTCCTGGCAGACCAGGGTGATATCGTTCAGGTCGAGCCGTTCGATCAGGGCTTTCAGGGCATTGCGGTGGAAATGGAAGGTGTAGGCCGCGTCATCGACCGGTTTGTCGGAGCGGCCGAAGCCGAAGAAATCCGGGGCGATCACCCGCGCACCGGCGGCGAGAAAGACCGGGATCATCTTGCGGTAGAGATAGGCCCAGCTCGGCTCGCCATGCAGGCAAAGGAATGTGGGCGCGCCGTGTTTCGGGCCTTCATCGACATAATGCATACGCAGGCCCTGATAGCCGGGCAAATCGTCAATATAGTGGGGGGCGTACGTCCAGTCTGGCAGAGACTGGAAGCGCTCATCGGGGGTTCGCAGGCTCTGGGTCATGGCGGCGCTCTCCTGGGTTTGCGGCAGGATAACCGCTTGGGTGCGGGGATTGCCAGCATTGATCCAGCGCCCGCCAGCTGCTAATGGGCTGATAGCGTTTGAAGAATTATTTCGTATCCAAATAAAGGGATTTCCCGATGGTCGGCCAGGCATTTGATGTGATCGTGATCGGCAGCGGACCGGGCGGCTATGTCGCGGCGATCCGGGCCAGCCAGCTGGGCCTGAAGACAGCGATCATCGAGCGCTCGGAACTGGGCGGGATCTGCCTCAATTGGGGCTGTATCCCGACCAAGGCGCTGCTGCGCACCTCGGAAGTCTATCATTTGATGCACAATGCCGAGGCCTTCGGGCTGAAGGCGGAAAAGATCAGCTTCGACATCGAGGCCATCGTCAAGCGTTCGCGCGGCGTGGCCGGGCGTCTGTCGGGCGGCATTGCGATGCTGATGAAGAAGAACAAGATCACCGTCATCAAGGGCGAGGCCAAACTCGACAAGGGCAAGGACGCCCCGACCGTTGTCGTAGGCAGTGACCGCTATACCGCCAAGCATGTCATCCTCGCCACCGGAGCCCGCGCTCGTACCGTCCCTGCTGCCGGGCTGGAACCGGATGGCGACAAGATCTGGACCTATCGCGAGGCGATGGTGCCGACCTCCATGCCCAAATCCCTGCTGGTGATCGGTTCCGGCGCCATCGGGATCGAATTCGCCAGCTTCTATCGCACCATGGGCGCCGAGGTGACCGTGGTCGAAATGATGGACCGGGTCGTGCCGGTCGAGGATGCGGAGATTTCCGCCTTCGCCGCCAAGGCCTTCAAGAAGCAGGGCATGAATTTGATGCTCTCATCCCAGGTCGAAAAGCTCGAAAAGACCGCGCAATCGGTCAAGGTCTCGGTCAAGGACGCCAAGGGTGCCATCACCGTCGTCGAGGTCGAGAAAGTCATCCTCGCCATCGGGATCGCGGCCAATGTCGAAAATCTCGGCCTCGAGGGCCTGGGCGTGAAGATCGACCGCGGCCATGTCGTCAATGACGGGTTCGGCCGCACCAATGTCCAAGGCCTTTACGCCATCGGCGATGTAGCGGGACCGCCCTGGCTGGCGCACAAGGCGAGCCATGAAGGCGTTGTCTGTGTCGAGAAGATCGCCGGAAATGATGTCCACGCTTTCGACACCTCAAACATTCCCGGCTGTACCTATTGCCATCCCCAGATTGCCTCTGTCGGCCTGACCGAGGCGAAGGCGAAAGAGGCGGGCCATGAGGTGAAGATCGGCCGCTTCCCCTTTGTCGGCAATGGCAAGGCGATCGCGCTTGGCGACGATCAGGGCCTGGTCAAGACGGTGTTCGATGCCAAGACCGGCGAATTGCTCGGCGCCCACATGATCGGATCGGAAGTGACCGAGCTGATCCAGGGCTATGTCGTGGCGCGCCAGCTGGAGACCACCGAGGCCGAGCTGATGCACACCGTCTTCCCGCATCCGACCCTGTCGGAAATGATGCATGAGAGCGTGCTCGACGCCTATGGCAAGGCGCTGCACATCTAGCGGGACGCACCGCGAAGCATTCCCTGCATCCAAATCCTCCCGCTCGGGCATCATAGGTTCAGAGTTGACGCGACCTTGATGTCGCCCGGGAGATTATTCGATGCACAAACTCATCCTTCTCGCGGCCAGTGCGATGGCTGTTACCGCCTGTACGAATGCCTCCTATGGCCCGGCCGAGAACCGCTCGACCGAAAGCGCCGGCTTGATTGCCGCGCGCCATCTCGACGTGACGGGCGATGCGGAAATGGCCGGCGTCCTGGTTCAGGCCAATGGCACGGTCGGTCGCGATCTCGATCTCGCCGGGGCACGTGTGGATTCGAGCACCGCGGTCGGCGGCGACTTGTCAGCCGCTGGCGCTTCGGTTCGTTTCACCGGTTCGGTGGGCGGCAATGCGGAGATTGCGGCGGCGACCACCTGGCTGGACGCCGATTTTGCCGGCGACCTGGATGTCGCCGGCGCCCGTGTCACGATTGACGGCCGCGTGGCCGGCCGGCTTCAGCTGCATGGTGCCCGGATGAATCTGAAGGGCGATTTCCTCGGACCGGTCGAAGTGATCGGCGAGGGGCGCGACGACGGGGAGCGGATCCGCAATGGCCGCGCCATCCTGGCGGGGAGCTTCGCCCAAACTGCCTTCGTCTGTGCAACCCATGTCGAGTTTCGCCAGAGCGCGCGCTTCGCCGGCGAGCTGCGTGTGATCGCCAGCGAGCGCCCCGAAGGCGGGCCAGCGGACTATAATTTCGAACTGCTCGATGGCCGTGATTGCGACAAGATCGATCTCTGACCTGAAAACGAGCGGGAGCCCGCGAGGGGGTCCCGCTCAAGAATTCTAGGCGACCGTTTCAGGTGTGGCGGCCGGCGCTTCGGTTTCGCCCATCAGCTCGACGACCATGCGCTGGACCTTGCCGTAATCGGTCTTGCCGGTTCCCAGGACCGGGATCGCCTCGACATGGATGATCTTGCGCGGAATCGACAGCTCGTTAATGCCGTGATTGCGCGCGAAGGCGATCAGGTCGGCGCGGTCGGCCTTGGCATATTCGGTCAGCAGTATGATCTGCTCGCCCTTGCGCTTGTCGGGCAGGGCTGCGGCAGCGTGCAGGCAGTCCGGCCAGAGCGAGGTGGCGCAATTTTCCACCACCGCCAGCGAGACCATTTCACCGCCAAGCTTCGCGAACCGTTTCACACGGCCGCGGATGCGCAGAAATCCACCCTCGTCCACGGTGACGATATCGCCCGTATCGTGCCAGCCATCGACCGGAGCCTCCAGCACGAGCGGCGCGCTCGGGCGAATATAGCCCTTCATGATATTCGGGCCGCGAATATGTAACTGGCCGCCCTCGGTGATCCCCTCGACCGGGATCAGCTTCGCCTCACATCCGCCCATCAACTGGCCGACCGTGCCGGGGCGATTATTCTGGGGTTGATTGACCGCCAGGACCGGTGCGGCTTCGGTCAGCCCGTAACCTTCAACGATCTGGACATTGAATTTGCGCCGCAGGGTGGCACGCGTTTCATCCTTGACCCGCTCGGCGCCACAGACCGCAAAGCGCAGGGAGTTGAGCTCGCCATTGGTTGCGGCCCGCGCATATTGATTGATGAAGGTGTCGGTGGCGAACAGGATGGTCGACCCGGTATCGGCGATGCGTTTGACGATGGTCTTCGCTTGCAGGGGCGTTGGATGACAGATGGTCGGAACGCCCAGGCCGAGCGGCACCAGAACCCCGCCGGTCAAGCCGAAACAATGGAAGGTCGGCAGCGGGTTGAAGACCTTGTCGGTTGGCAGGATTTTGACGTGATCGCGCACCTGTTCGACATTGGCGAGCAGATTGGCATGGCTGAGCACGACGCCCTTGGGATCGCCCTCTGTGCCGGAGGTGAAGAGATAGACCGCGGCCGCATCCGAGGAGGGATGCGCCTGTACGGCCCAGGGAAAGACCATGCCGATACCGGCGGCGATCTTGTCGCTCAGATTGAGGTTTTCGCGGACATCCTCCAGATAGATCATCTCGTGCTCTTCGGCGAGGCTTGCCTCGAGAGCCTGTAATTCACCCAGTTCGATAAAGCGGTGGGCGGTGACAATACGCTTGCACTTGCACGCTTGGCACGCCGCTTTCAGGGCCCGTTCGCCGGCGGTGAAATTGAGCATGGCCGGGATGCGGCCATAGGCCGAGATGGCATAGAAGGAGATGATCGAGCCGACACCGGTCGGCAGCAGGATTCCGACGGCTTCGCCTGGCTCGGTGCCTTGCTTGAGCGCGTGTCCCAGGGCGAAGGCGGCCTTTACGATGTCGTTATAGCTGAGCTCGCGGCCATCGGCGTCAATTGCCGCGATCCGCTTGCCCCCGAATCGGTTGCGGGCCTGGGTCAGCGCGGAAAAAACCGATTTCCGGATCCGGCGCAGGTCGAAATCCGCCCCGTAAAAATGGGTGTCCGCCGAAATTTCCGCCGGCTTGAGCTCGACGGTATTGGCAGCTGATGTGTCAGCCATACATGTCCTCCCGGGCGCGCCTATTGCTGTTGACGCTCATTATTGCCGCTGATCTTACCTTTCCAGACGCCGGAGGGAAGCGATTTGGCGGCAGCTTCTACCGACCAGGAGGTATGGATTTGTTGAAAGACGGAAATAATTTATCGATAAACAAAAAATCTACTTGATATCGTTTTTCGATAATGTATGGTCGAGGCCTACGTTGGGGAGCGTGAAATTCACCGCTGTCGCAAGACAGGGTAGCAGGTTTGGAGACTGAAATGCGCAAAGCATTGGCAATGAGCGCGGCACTGGCCGCAGCAATGGCGACAGCGGGTTGCGTCATCGTCGTCGATGACGGCAATGGCGATGTCAAGCTGCGCCATGATGACCGGACACAGGACGGCTATGTCGTCCTTGACCGTGATGGCGATTACAGCCGCATCGGCGGCAATATCAATTTGCGCGGCCGTCTCGGCGGCGATCTCAGCCTCGTCGCCGGCGATGTTGAGGCCGATCGACTCAATGTCGGCGGCGATGTTTCGATTGCCGGTGGCGATATCGACTATAGCGGCCATGTCGGCGGTGCAGCCTCGATTGCCGGTGGTGATATCGACTGGCTTGCCGATGTCGATGGCGAACTCAGCCTGGCTGCCGGGTCGCTCAATGTCAGCGGCGATATTGGCGGACCCGCTTCGCTGGCCGCCGCGAGCCTGACCTCAACCGCCGACTACACGGATGGCCTCAATGCCAATGGCAACCGCATTCATCTCGCGGGCAGCATTGCCGGCGATCTGCGCGTCGTCTCGGTCGGCGAAATCCGGCGTCGGCGCGACTATGATGACTCGGACGGCCGGGTCGAACTCGCCGGTACCATCCGCAATGGCGGTGATGTCTGTGCCCGCTCGGTCGTCGTGACATCGACGGCGCGGATCAGTGGCACGCTGCGGGTCTGGGCTGAATCGCAACCGGAAATCGAAGCCGGTGCGCAGGCAGGCGATCTCGTTTTCGTCGCGCGCAATGGCCGCGATTGCGAGGATGTTGATCCTGTCTTTGACTAATGCAGAACCGAATCGGCTCGAGCCGAAACTGGCTCGATCCATCAATCATCCACCTGACCGCCGGGGGGCGCTGGGAGAGTCGTGATGTATAGATTTAAGCAGGTAATGGCCGCGGGGCTGGCCTTTTTTGCGCTGGCTTCGGCGGGTGCCGCCCAGGTGATCGGCGGTGAGGTCAATATCAATGGCAGCGGCGACGATATTCATTTCCTCGGCGGGGAGCTCAATATCCGTGGTGATATTGACGGCAACATCTTTGCAGTCGCCGGCGATGGGCGGATTGATGCCGATGTCCACGGCGATGTCGAATTCTTCGGTGGTGATATCGATCTGAGCGGCGTTGTCGATGGCAGCGTCGAGATCGCGGGCGGGGACGTGAATATCACGGCCCGCATCGACGGCGATCTCAACGCCGCTGGTGGCGATGTCAATATCGCCGGCGAGACCGGCGGCGAGCTCAATGCGGCGGGCGGCAGTGTCCGCATTGCGGTGATTGTCGGTGGCGATCTTCGAGCCGCGGGTGGCGAGGCCGTCATCGAATCAGGGACCGTTGTTTCCGGTGACAGCCGTGTCGTTGCCGGTTCGGTCGAGTTTCTCGGTACCGCGCATGGCGATGCCGACATCGAGGGCGGGCACGTCTCGCTAGGCGGCGTTTTTGACGGTGATGTCGATGTCAGAGCCGAAGAGGTCACGGTCCTGCCTACGGCGCGTATTGCCGGCTTGCTGACGGTGCGCAGCCCGGTCGAGGCCAGCATCGCCGACGGTGCTGTGATCGGCTCGGTCGATTATGAGTTTGAACCGTTCAATTTCGGGGCCAAGCACTGGGATGATGTCGAAATTGATTTCGATGGGCCCTGGGGTGTGATTGGTGCGCCATTCCGCTTCCTGGGCGGAGTGTTTGCGGGTAGCGCCTTCCTGCTTGGCATGATTGCGGTCCTGATTGCGCCGCGGGGCGTTTCCGCTGTCGCCGCCGCTTTCCGCCGCCGGCCGCTGAGTTCCGGTGTGATCGGTTTCGTCAGCCTGGCCATGTCACCCATCGTGTTTGTGATGGTCACCATCCTGCTTGCCCTGACCCTGGTTGGTGCCTTGCTGATCCCGCTGCTGTGGCTGTTGTATTTTCCTGCGCTTTTCCTCGCCTTCGCCTTTGGCGGAGTTGCCATCGGCGATCTGATTTTCAATCGGACGTCCGGTGAACTCGGATTGGGGATGCGCGCAGTCTCGCTCCTGGTGGTGATGGGGGTCATTTTCGCCCTCGGTGTGGTGCCGGGGCTGGGCGCGACCTTGGGGGTGCTGTTGCTCTGTGTCGGTCTGGGAGCCTGGATCCTGGCTATCGGATACCGCGGTGATCGCGGTAGGGCGCGGACAGCCGAGCCCGAGATGCCCAGCGGTGTGACCGCAGGCGAGGGGTGACCTGAGCGCGATGGCGCGCTAATTCTATCCCGAACAGATCGGCCCCATTGGCCCGGAGATAGATTATGCGCGCACTTCAACTGATCGCTTTGGCGGTAGCGGCTGCGACATTCAATGTCGCAGCCGCCCAGCCGATCCGGCAGACCGTCAATGACTGGCAGGACGCATTCCGTCAGCTTGAAGGCGAGGATTGGCCAACGCCAAACCGCGAGCGTCGCGCGACCGGCGCACCGGGACCGGATTACTGGCAGCAGCAGGTCGATTACGATATCCGCATCCATCTGGATGAGCGCGAGAAGATCCTGACCGGATCGGCAGCCATCAGCTACACCAATAACGCGCCCGATATCCTGGACTTCCTCTGGTTCCAGCTCGACCAGAACCGGTTCCGCCCCGACTCGATCTCGGTGATGACCGAAACCATTGGCGGTGCTGGCCGTTCGGCCGGCCGGGTCGGTGGCGCCACGCCCGATGGTATCAGCAGCGCAGCGCTGCGCCGCCGTCACCAGATCGCGCAGGATGGCTATGGCTATAATATCCGTTCGGTGACCGATGCAGATGGCAATGCCGTTTCTTTCACCATTGTCGACACCCTGATGCGCGTCGATCTCGATGCTGTGCTGGAAACCGGGGACTCGGTGATCCTCAACATTGAGTGGGATTACCGCCTGATCGAGGCCAGTGTGGTCGGTGGCCGGGCCGGCTGGGAATGCTTCGAGGAAACCGAAACCACCGGCGGCGATTGCATCTACCAGATCGCCCAATGGTTCCCGCGCGCTGCAGCCTTCTCCGATTATGAGGGCTGGCACAACAAGGCCTTCCTCGGCCGCGGCGAATTCACTCTCGAATTCGGCGATTATGATGTCGCCATCACTGTGCCGCAGGATTTCCTGGTTGCCGCCACCGGCGAGCTTCAGAACCCTGAAGATGTGCTCACCCAGGCCCAGCGTGACCGTCTTGAACAGGCCCGGACCGCGAGTGATCCGGTCTTCATCCAGACCCCGGCTGAGGCACGCGCCAATGAGCGCCGCGGCACTCGGTCCGAGACCACCTGGCGTTTCCGCGCCGAGAATGTGCGCGATTTTGCCTGGGCCGGTTCGCGCAAATTCATCTGGGATGCGATGGGGGTCAGCCAGGAAGGTGAGGGCGTGGCGCCCGATACCGTGCTGGCCATGTCCTTCTACCCCAATGAGGCCGAACCGCTCTGGTCCACCTTCTCGACCCGCGCGGTGGCGCATACACTTGACGTCTATTCCGACTTTTCCTTTCCATACCCCTATCCGGTGGCGCAATCGATTGCCGGAGCGCAGGGCGGGATGGAATACCCGATGATCACCTTCAATGGCGGCCGCACGACCGGCCGCCCGGTGGTGGATGAGGACGGTAATCTGACCTATTCGCGCGTCCAGAAGCGCGGCCTGATCGGTGTCATCATCCACGAGATCGGGCACATCTACTTTCCGATGACGGTTAATTCCGACGAGCGGCAATGGACCTGGATGGATGAGGGGCTCAACACTTTCCTGCAATTCCAGGCCGAACGGCAGTGGGAGGCCGATTTCCCGTCACGCCGGGGCGATCCGCGCCTGATTGCCGACTACATGGCGTCATCGGTGCAAATGCCGATCATGACCCAGGCGGATTCGCTGATGGCCGTGGGTGATAATGCCTATGGCAAGCCGGCCGCTGCGCTGGTCGTGCTGCGCGAAACCATTCTCGGGCGCGAATTGTTCGACGAAGCCTTCCGCACCTATGCCCGCCGCTGGCGCTTCAAGCGTCCGACGCCCTATGATTTCTTCCGCACGATGGAAGAAGTCTCCGGCGTGGATCTCGACTGGTTCTGGCGTGGCTGGTTCTACTCCACTGACCATGTCGACATCTCGCTCGACCGGGTGATTGAGGGCACGCTCGACACGCAAGACCCGGTCATTGAGAATGCCCGTGAACGCGCCGAAGTCACAGCGCGGCCCGAGAGCCTCACCCAGCGCCGCAATCGCGAAGCGGGCATGACGACCTATGCCAGCGATAATCCTGAAGTCGTGGAATTCTATTCGGCCAATGACGCCCAGACCGTGACGGCCCGCCAGCGCGAGGCCTATGCGAGCTCTCGTGAAGGCCTGGAGGACTGGGAGGCCGAGCTTCTGGCCGGAAATGAGCGCATCTATTATCTCGACTTCACAAACCAGGGCGGCGTGGTGATGCCGATTATCCTGGAATTCACCTTCGCCAATGGCAGCACGGAGACCGTCCGCATTCCGGCCGAAGTCTGGCGCTATGATCCGCGCCACGTCACCTGGACCTATCTGACCTCGCGCGAAGTCGTCTCCGTCGAGCTCGATCCTTTGCTGGAAACCGCTGATGCCGACCGTTCGGACAATTACTTCCCGTCGCGCATCGAACCGACCCGGCTCGAGCTCTACCGAACGGCGTCACCGCAGGGTTCGAACATGATGGCCGACCAGGATCAACGGGTGACGCGCGACTCGATCCGGGCGCGGCCGGAATAGCGATGCACGTCCTGATCCGGGGTCTCGCATACGCCATCGCCGGAGCCTGCCTGATGGCAGCTCCGGCCGCGGCGCACCGGGTGCATGCCGGCGTCACGGAGGTCGCAATTTCGGCCACGACGGGCGAATTGCAGATCAGTCATCGCGTCTATGGCCACGATCTCCTCGAAGCGCTCGGGATTGAAGTTGCCGATGAAGAGGCCTGGTATGCCTCCTCTGAAGGTATTGCGGCGGCGGGACGCTATGCTGAAACGCATTTTCGGATCGGCCAGGGCGATGGCCGCCTGCTTGCGCCGGTCTATGTCGGTGCCGAGCTTGATGGCGAATTGCTGTGGATCTATTTCGCCGCGCCGGCTCCGGCCGACCCCTCGGCCTTCGTGGTCGATAATGACCTGCTCGCCGACGCCTTCGAGGACCAGGTAATGATGACGAATATCATCATTGATAGCGTGGTCAGGACTGCCATTCATGGCCCGGGCCGGCGCGAGCCGGTGCGGGTGCGCTTCCGCACAGACTAGGCCGCGAGGTCCAGCGATTCAGCTTCACCGACGACGACGCGGTTGCGGCCTGTCGTCTTGGCCTTGTAAAGCGCGCGATCGGCGGCGCGATAGAGCTGACCGAAATCGATATGTGGCCCTGATCTGGCGAGGACACAGCCGACCGAGACCGTCAGCGCGATTTCACGTCCGCCGAAACGGGTGGGCTCGATCTCGATCGCCAGCCGCAGGCGGTTGGCGGCCATGACCAGTTCGGCCGCATCCTCGACATCGAAAATCACCGCAAATTCCTCACCGCCGACACGGGCAAGATAATCATGGGGCCGAACCGCCGCGCTCGCGATACCCGCGAGACGGCGCAACACAGCATCGCCGGCATCATGGCCATGGGTGTCATTGATATTCTTGAAATAATCGACATCAAAGATCGCCAGCGCGAAGAGTTGGTCATGCTTGCGGGCGGACCTCAGCCGCTGCGTGATTTCCTGTTCGAATGCGCGCCGGTTGGGCAGATCCGTCAACGCGTCCCGAAGCGCGAGACGTTCCAGCCGGGCCTGGGACTGACCGGCGCTGAGCAGGAGGTAGCCGAAAATGGCCGTACATTCCGATGCCATCAAGCCAAGCATGGCAAGCGGCATGACCGGCGTCTGGTCGTAGAAACTGCTCACATCGGGCTGGGTCAGCAACTGCCAGATGATCAATCCCGACATCAATATGATGGCGCTTCCCAGCGAGGATGCGAGCACGAGGACGCTTGCCAGTCCGTCACGGCGGGCGATGAAATAGAGCCGTGTCAGGGTCAACAGGTTAGCCAGTTGCAGGGTGATTGCGAAAACGACGATGCGCATGGTGATGGAGTTCTCGACCACAGCAAACCAGCTCAGACTGGCGATAGCGAAGCTCCCGAGCGCAATATAGAAAACGGGCGGGAAGGGACGTTCGGCAAATTTGGCGGTGCCGTAGACCAGCATCAGACTGCCCGAGAGCGACACCATGTTGACTGCCACGATCCAGAAGGGATTGTGGATCGCCAGGCTGTTTTCCCAGAAAGACAGGGTCAGTCCTGTGGTGTGGACAGCGAGTCCCAGCGCCCACCATTTCACGCCGGCGCTTTCGCGATGGATACGCCAGTTCACGACGTGGAGCGCGCATCCGATCACGAGGACCAGGATCAAGGCTGTTGCGAGGGATTTCGTATCAAGCATGCGGCCAGTATCACCCCGAAACGGTGAAGATCGCGTAGACAGCCCCCGTCATGCCGCGTTGAAATGCCGGACAATTTGAAGATAGCGTTAATGCCATCACAACGCGGCCGGTCAGGCCGCCAGCGACATTGACTCAACTTCGCCGACCACAACCCGGTTGCGGCCTGTCCCCTTGGCGCTGTAGAGCGCCTGGTCGGCAGCACGGTAAAGACTGCTGAAGTCGAGACCGGTCTCGGAGCGTGCCAGGACCGCGCCTACCGAGACAGTCACGGCGATGCCGGTTTCATTGACCCGTGCGTGGTTGATCTCGATCGCCAGCCGCAGGCGATTGGCTGCGGTGACCAGTTCTGCGGCGTCCTCGACGTCGAAAATGACGGCGAATTCTTCGCCGCCAACGCGGGCGAGAAAGTCATGTGGCCGGACGGCCGCACTCGCGACACGGCCGAGATGGCGCAACACAGCATCACCGGCATCATGACCGTGAGTGTCATTGATCTGTTTGAAATGATCGACATCGAAAATGGCCAGCGCGATCAGCCGGTCCGTCTTGCGCACCGATTCCAGGCGCTGGATTACGGCCCGTTCGAATGCCCGCCGATTGGGCAAGCCGGTCAGGGGGTCACTCAGCGCCAGCTGCTCCAGGCGGGCCTGTGAATAACCGGAGCTGAGCAGGAGGTAACCAAAGATCATCGTTGTCTTGCAGGCAATCAGTGTGAGGAGTGCCAGCACCAGGACATTGCTGTTGGCGTAGAGGCCAGCGATCTCCGGCTGGGATACGAGCTGCCAGGTAATGAGGCTTCCCATCAAGACGAAGAGGCTGACCACCGATGCTGCCAGGACCACCACGCCCATCGCACCATCCCGGCGGGCGATATAGCCCAGCCGCGACAGGATCAGACTATTGCTGAGGAATTGAACGAGACCGAAAACGCCGAGCCGCGCCGATGCCGATGGCTCGATCAAGGTCGCCCAGCCTATGCCCATCACGATCAGGACACCCAGCGCAGCATAGATGCTGCGCGGCAGGGCATGGCCGGAAAAGCACGCGGTTCCGTAAACCAGCATGACCATGCCTGCGAGGGCGAGACTATTGAATATCATGAGGAGTGGCATGAAGGGGGTGCCGCCGGCATTGGCGAGCGCGGTGGCAATCGCAGCGCAGGTTTGAACGCAAAGCCCGAGCGCCCACCATTTCGCACCAGGATTGTCGCGATGCATGCGCCAGTTCACCAGGTGCAACCCGCTCCCGATAATCAGGATCAGGATCAGCGCCGTGGAGAGGGTCTTGGTATCAAGCATGACGTAATGTCGCAGCGAATGATGAATACCCGGTAATCAAGGTGTCGAAATATTGTCACAAGCCATTGAGTTGACGCGCGAAATTGCATTTTTGTTAACTTTTGTCGCGTGCCCGTTTCTATCGCAGAGAGCGGGCAGGGCGGATGCGTGGCGTGGAAGGCTGGGGCAAACCGCAGGCTCGGCTTGATCACGTCGGCGCTCCGGCTTACATGGCGGGCATGGCCAATCTGATCGACAACACTGCGCCTTCCGGCACGCCGTCCACCGCGCCCTCCAGTGCGACCGAAGCGCGTGCAGCGCGGCATCCGGAAAAGCAGAAGCGCGCCGATACGCCGGTCCTGCGCAAGCCGGACTGGATCCGCGTCCGGGCACCATTGGGCAAGGTGTTTGCCGAAACCCAGAAAATCGTCACCGAAGGTGAACTGGTCACAGTGTGCCAGGAAGCCGGTTGTCCGAATATCGGTGAGTGTTGGGAGCAAAAACACGCGACTTTCATGATCCTGGGCGACACCTGCACCCGCGCCTGTTCCTTCTGCAATGTGAAGACCGGTCTGCCTGGCCCCGTTGATAAAGACGAGCCGCGCCGGGTGGCCGAAGCCGTCGCCAAGATGGGGCTGAAACATGTCGTCATCACCTCGGTTGATCGCGATGACCTGGCCGATGGTGGTGCACAGCATTTTATCGATGTCATTGAGTCCATACGCGCGGCCGCGCCGGGCACGACGATCGAGATCCTGACCCCGGATTTCCTGCGCAAACCGGGTGCGGCGGAAGCGGTGATCGACGCGAAGCCAGACGTGTTCAATCATAATCTGGAGACTGTGCCGCGCCTTTACCTGTCGATCCGTCCCGGCGCGCGCTATTTCCATTCCCTGCGTCTGCTGGAGCGCGTCAAGGATCGCGATCCGGAACAATTCACCAAGTCCGGCATCATGGTCGGGCTCGGTGAGGGCAAGGAAGAAGTGATGCAGGTGATGGATGATATGCGCTCGGCCGGCATTGATTTCCTCACTATCGGTCAATACCTCCAGCCGACGCGCAAACACGCCGCCGTGGAACGCTTCGTCACGCCGGAAGAATTCAAGGCCTATGAGACGATCGCGCGCGCCAAGGGATTTTTGATGGTTTCCGCGACGCCTCTGACGCGCTCGAGCCATCATGCCGGTGAGGATTTCGCCCGTTTGCGCGCCGCGCGGGAAGCGTCACTGGGCCGCGTGTGACCGTCTCGCTGACCGAGACCTTGCGCCTGTACCATGACGCCGGCGATTTGTTCGAACTTGTCTCGGATGTCCGCCGCTACCCTGACTTCATTCACCAGATCACCGCCATGCGGGTTCTGAAGGAAAGCCGGGACGGCGCCGTCACCCGGCTGACCGCGGAGGCGCGGATCCGCTATAAATTCGTCACCGAACGCTTCACCAGTGCCGTGAGGGCTGATGCGGATGCTCGCACGATTGATGTCGGTTTTGTCGCCGGTCCCTTCCGGGTGCTTGAGAATAGCTGGCGCTTCCATCCCCTGTCGGATGGCTCGACCCTGGTAAAGTTTCACATCAAGGCGGCGTTCAGGAACATCGTCCTGCAGATGTTGCTCGACAGCCAGCGCGACCGCGCCGCCCATATTCTCATCAAGCGCTTTTCCGACGAGGCCGAACGGCGCTTCGTCTCAGTCGGCGACCCGGCCCTCGATCTGAGCGATGAGATCGATGCCCTGCTCAAATAGCGCCAGTGCGGTGTCCACCGCTACGAGACGCACCTCTGTGCGGCCGCGATCGCCAAATCGCTTGCACACGACCTGCACTGGATGGTCCCGCACCGCCAACCCGAAATAGACCAGGCCAGCCGGTTTGTGGGCTGAACCACCCGGACCGGCGACGCCCGTGATCGAAACGGCGATATCGGCATTGGACTTGAGCAGGCATTGCGTCGCCATGCGTCTGGCGACCTCGGCCGAGACGGCCCCATGGGCCGCTATTATTGCGGCGGGAATACCGAGAAGTTCGGTCTTGGACTCATTGCTATAAGTGACAAAGCCGCGCTCAAACACATCTGAGGCCCCGGCAATGCTGGTCAGCAAGCCGGCGACCAGCCCGCCGGTGCAGCTCTCCGCCGTTGCCATCATGATCGCGGCCGTGCGGGCATGGTCGAGGAGGTCTTCGGCCCTCCGGGTGAGCGGTTCGGAAAACATCAGATCATCCTCGCTGTCACGATGGCCTGCGCGGCCAGACCTTCGCCGCGGCCGGTAAAGCCAAGCCGCTCTGTGGTCGTTGCCTTGATATTGACCCGCCGGGTCTCAAGGCCCAGGAGCTGCGCCACCCGCTGCCGCATCGCGTCCCGGTGCGGGCCGATCTTGGGACGCTCGCCTATCAGGGTGATGTCCGCGTGCAAGAGCGTGCCGCCGGTCTGGCGCAATAATTCAACCGCATGGCTGACGAATTGGTGCGAGGCGGCTCCTTTCCAGCGTGCATCGCTCGGGCTGAAATGCTGGCCGATATCGCCTTCGCCCGCCGCGCCGAGAATGGCATCGGTCAGGGCGTGCAGGCCGACATCGGCGTCGGAATGTCCGACCAGGCCGAGCCCGTCGCGGATTTCAATGCCGCACAACATCATGGAGGCGGCGGTTTCGAGACGATGGACATCGAAGCCCTGACCGGTGACGGTGACCGCAGTATTCGTATTCAGCATCGCCTCGGCCCGCGCAAAATCATCTGGAGTGGTCAATTTGAAATTCCCGGCCTCACCGGTGATTGTTTGTACCAGATGGCCCGCTGCCATCGCCACGGCTGCATCATCGGGCAGGGCGGCCTCGCCCAGCGCGCGATAGGCCTGCATCAGGGGTACGTAGTGAAAGGCCTGCGGCGTCTGTGCGCCAGCATATTCAGCGCGATCCACGGCAGCAACCATCCGCCCTGCGCCATCCCGTCGGATCATGGCGTCTACGCCGGCGGTAACCGGGATCACGGCGCCATGCGTTGCCAGTGCGTCTGCGATCCGGCCGATCAGCGCCGCACTGACAAAGGGCCGTGCCGCATCATGGATCATCACCGCATCGGGGCTGTATTTTTCCAGGGCCTGAAGACCGGCGTGCACGGAAGCCGTGCGTGTCGCGCCGCCGGTCTCGGGTTCAACCTGACCGCGATATTGCGAGGCAAGTGCTTCAAAACGCTCACCATCCTGCGCGCCGATCACGGCGATCACCGGGCCGATCGCCGGATGACTCAGGAAGGCATCCAGCGTTCGCGCCAATACGGGGCGGCCGCCGATTTCGCGATATTGCTTGGGAATTTCCCCACCCGCCCGGGTGCCGCGGCCCGCAGCAACAATGATGGCACCGATTTTCATATACAGGCCTCGTCCATTGCCGCAGCGCAGCAAGATCGCTAGCTTGCCCGGCTTACGCTGCAACCGGTTGAATTGTCCAGACGCATGAGTTTCTTCATCGGCCCCCATGAGATCGCGATTCCGGCGGTTCTGGCACCCATGTCCGGTGTGACGGATCTGCCCTTTCGCCGCCAGGCCCAGCGTTTCGGGGCCGGGATGGTGGTGTCGGAAATGGTCGCCAGCGATGCTCTGGCCCGTGGCCGCATCGACATGGTGCGCAAGGCGGCGGCCGATGCCAGCCTCGCGCCGCGGGTCATCCAGCTTGCCGGCCGTCAGGCTGAATGGATGGCTGAAGGCGCGCGCATTGCGCAGGCGGCCGGTGCCGACATCGTCGATATCAATATGGGTTGCCCGGCGCGCCAGGTGACCAAGGGCCTGTCGGGTTCAGCCCTGATGCGCGACCTCGACCATGCCATGACGCTGATCGAGGCGACGCTGGCAGCGGTCAGCATTCCGGTGACCCTGAAAATGCGCCTCGGCTGGGATCATGATTGCCTCAACGCGCCGGAACTGGCGCGGCGGGCCGTTGATGCCGGGGTTGCGATGATCACCGTGCATGGCCGCACGCGGCAGCAATTCTATACGGGCCAGGCCGATTGGAGCGCGGTGCGGGCGGTGCGCGAGGCGGTGCAGGTCCCGCTACTGGTCAATGGTGATATCGCCACACTGGCGCAGGCGAGTGAGGCGCTCACCCTGTCGGGCGCTGATGGCGTGATGGTCGGGCGGGCGGCGCAGGGGCGGCCCTGGCTGGTTGGTGAGATCGGCGCCGGTCTGATCACTGGCACCATGCCGGACACCCCCTGGGCGGCCAAGGTCGCGGCGGTGATGGAGCAGTCCGCCGAAGCGTATGATTTCTACGGCGAAGCCCTGGGCGTGCGGATGATGCGCAAACATTTCGCATCCTTCCTGGAGTTTGATGGCGGCCATATCGCCCCGGAGGAACTGACAGTGATTCGCGAGGTGCTGTGCCGTTCCAGGGAACCGGCCGCCATCCACGATGCGCTCCATCGCCTGCTGGCGCATGAACCTGGCCGCCGGATCGCGGCATGACAGGCCCGGAGCGCAGCGCGGCGGACTGGGCGCCCGGTGCGGCGGACCAGGCTGCCATCCCGATTATCGTCTTCACCGCCGAGCCGCGTCTGGCCTGGGCCAATCAGCAGGCACAGGAATGGTTTGGCCTTTCGCTTCGCACCCTTCAGCGCGCCGACCTGCGGCTGGCTTTCCCGGGCAGCGCACGTCTGATCGATTGCGTCGAGCAGGCCGCCGCCGACCGGCGCTCGGTTGTCGCGCTGGGCGAGGGGCTTGGGGCCAATGGCGTCAGCGACCTGCACGCGTGCTGGTCAGAAGAACTTGAAACGGTGACGCTTTCGATATTGCCACACTGCGAGACCGGACCGCGCGCCTCGCAGGCCGCCGCGCTCGGATTTGGCCGCATGCTGGCGCATGAGCTGAAAAACCCGCTGGCCAGTGTGCGTGGAGCAGCCCAGCTGATCGAGCGCGAAACGGATCTGGACGCCACAGGTGAACTGGCGCGTATCATCATCCAGGATGTCGATCGGATCACGCGTTTGGCCGACCATTGGAGCGGGGTTGGCGATATCCAGCTGGGCCCCGTGTCGCTGGTCAATCTCAACCGCCTGGCCCTGACGGCGATCGAGAGTCTGGTCCGTGCCAACCCGGCCGCTGCCGGAATGATTGAGGAGCGATTTGACCCGTCCTTGCCCGATGCCTCCGGCGATGCCGATCTACTGCATCAGATGGTGGTCAATCTGTTGCAGAATGCCCTCGACGCGGTCGCAGGGCTGGATGCACCAAAAATCACGATCTCAACCCGGTTTGACAATGGTCCCCGCAGCCGAAACGGCGATATCTCCGCACCACTCCTCCTCTCGGTGACCGATAATGGCGCGGGAATTCCGGCCTCACTTGGCTCCGGAATTTTCACCCCTTTCGTCACAACCAAGCCCGCGGGCGAGGGGTTGGGACTTGCCTTCTGCGCCCGCATTACGGCCCTGCATGACGGGCAACTCGATTATGACAGTGAGCCCGGCCGTACCGTATTCAACCTGCGACTTCCGATCTCCAGGGGAGAGTTGAAATGAGCGCCCGCATCCTGTTGCTCGAAGACGATGAGAGTCTGAAGCTGATCCTGTCGCGCGCGCTCAGCTCGGCGGGTTATCAGGTCCGGGCCACCGCCTCGATTGATGCCGTGCTCAACTGGGTCCGCGCCGGTGAGGGCGATCTCCTGCTCGCCGACGTATTGCTCGACGGTACCAGCTTCCTGGAGAGCCTCGGGATGGTGAAACGGCTGCGCGCCGATCTGCCAGTCATCGTCATGAGCGCCCAGACCACGGCAAGCACCGCTATCAGCGCCGAAAAGGGCGGCGTGTTTGAATATCTCCCCAAGCCCTTTGATCTGGATCTGATGCTCGCCAGGATTGCCTCGGCGCTCGGCGAGAGCCGCCGGCGTCAACCCGATGGGAGCCTGTCGGAGCCAACAGGACTGATCGGCCAATCGGCGGCGATGCAAGCCACTTTCAAGGCCATCGGCCGCGCCGCGACCAGCGGCGCGCATGTGATGATCAGCGGCGAGTCAGGGACCGGCAAACGGCAGGCCGCGAACGCGCTTCTGCGTGCGCGCGGCGTGAAGATCGAGGATGTCGCCCTGATCACACCATCACACCGCACCGAGGATATATTCAAATCGACGACGGCCGCCGCACACCTGCTCTGGCTGCGGCTGGATGAATGGACGCCGCAACAGCAGCGCGCTGCACGGGACGCGCTGGATACGGGGGCTGGCCGCGTTATCGCCACGCTCTCGACCCCAGGGAGCGCAGCGCTCGACAGCCGTTTGCTCGGCCGTTTGTCGGAATGCATCGTCACGCTGCCGCCATTGCGCGAACGCCCCAGCGATATCCCGGTCCTGTGCGAGGCCTTCCTCCATGAGTTTGCCTTGCGTGACAGTCAGATGACGCTGCAATTATCGCCGCCGGCGCGGGCCCTGATCGACAGGGCTGACTGGCCGGGCAATGTCGTGGAATTGCGCGCTGTCCTCTCACGCCTCTCCCTTGCGACAAGGGGGCGCCTGGCCGGTCCCGAGGATGTCGCCAGTGCCATGATGCAGGATAGTTCCGACCAGAGGGATGAGCTGGAAGCGCATGCGTCGCGCCTGGCCAGCGCGGCTCTGGCGGCGCCGGATGCGCGCCAACTGGCGGGTGACGCACTGGATCGGGCCCTGCTGGAGCAGGCGCTTGCGCGCGCTGATGGCAATCGTTCAAAGGCCGCTGAAATGCTGGGTGTCAATCGCAATACCCTGGCCCGGCGCCTGGCCGAGCTGAGCGGGAATCCCTGAGGCTTGTGGCTGCTGCGGCACGGGTGTTGATTTGATGCAACATGCGGGCAATGATGGCCCAGCTTGCCAAGGAAGATGCGGTTGAACACGTTGCCGTCTGGATCAATGATCACAAACGTATCGCCACGCTCTGCTGCGCTCTTTGGCATTGGTTTCCTGTTGTCATTGACCGTGGTGGTGCTGACTGCGGTCGCGATTCTCGGCGATGGCGCTGTGCTCGAGCCCGGCGATCGCCTGACCCTGGGCATACTGGTCGGCAATTGTCTGCTTCTCCTCGCGCTTGCCTCGGTGGTCTTTATCCGTCTGCGCCGGCGAATGCGTGGCCGACGTTTTGGCGAACCGGCACCGCGGCTGCATTTGCGCTTCGTCGGCCTGTTTTCCCTGGCAGCGACCGCGCCGGCGATTTTCGCGGCCATGTTCCTCGGCCTGATCCTGACACGTGGCGTGGAATACTGGTTTGGTGAGCAGGTCAGCACTTTTGTCGATACCGCCTCGCGCACGGCGCAGGACGTCTATTACCAGGAAGCCAATGTGACGCGTTCAAGACTGACCGCCCTGGTCAGCGCGATCGATAATGAAGAAGCGGCAACGCTCTTCACCTCAAGCCGTATCCAATACAATACGATTTTCGCCAGCTATGTGGCGCGGGCCCAACTCGCTGCCGCCTACATCGTGGACGCCCGCGGCGCCCGGATGGCCGAAGCCGAATTCAGACCGAATGAAGTCTATATCCCGCCGACGCCGGATTTGTATGAGCGCGCCGAGGAGGGCGGTGTCGGAACGACCGGGCCCCTGTTTGCGACGCGTGCCGGGATTGAAGGCAGTGCCGATGCGATGCGGATGCTGTTCCGGCTGGAAAACTATGAGGGCGCCTATCTCTATGTCTCTCGCGAGATGGATATGAGCCTTTGGCGCGATATTGTTAATGCCAGTGAATCGCTTCGCACCGTGCGCGAGCATGAGGGCCAGGCCCGCGTCGTCTTCTTCCTGCTCTATGCCGAAGTGGTGGCGCTGATCCTGATCGGCTCACTCTGGCTGGCCCTCTCGGCAGCCACCCGCGTTGTCACCCCGATTTCAAGACTGGTCGCGGCCGCTGAACGTGTGCGGCGCGGTGATCTGGATGCCCGCGTGCAAATGGGCCGCGAGGATGACGAAATTTCCGCCCTGGGCCGGGCCTTCAACCGGATGACGCGGCAATTGCGCAGCCAGCGCCGCGAATTGATCGCGTCTCATGCCGAGTCTGAACAGAGGCGCGCCTTCACCGAGGCCGTGCTGGCCGGTGTCAGTGCCGGCGTTCTCGGGGTTGATGGCGAAAACCGGGTCCGCCTGATCAACCGGTCTGCCGTTGGTCATCTCAGCCCCGGGACGGATGATCTCGTCGGGGCCCGGATCGATGATATCGCACCGGAACTCCGCGATATTGTCGCCCAGGCGCGCCGCCGCCCCGGCTATGTCGCCGAGGCCCAGATCGATCTGAAAACCGCCGACGAACAGATCCGCTATCTCTCCGCGCGGGCGACCATGGATGAAGAAGCCGGGCTGATCATCACATTTGACGATGTCACCCGTTTGGTCACTGCCCAGCGCAATGCGGCCTGGCGCGAGGTTGCGCGGCGCATCGCCCATGAAATCAAGAACCCGCTGACCCCGATCCAGCTTTCCGCGGAGCGCATCAAGCGCAAGTATCGCAAGGAAATCCAGACGGATGTGGAGACTTTCGACCGCTGTACGGATACGATTATCCGCCAGGTGAGCGATATCGGCCGCATGGTCGATGAATTCTCTTCCTTCGCCCGCATGCCGGAGCCGAAGGTCGAGTCCGTCGAGATGAGCGAATTGTGCCAGGCGGCCACCTTCGCCCAGCGCGTCGCTACGCCGACGGTTGATACGAGTTTCAAACGGCCTGAACGGCCGATCTACGCTCTGTGTGACGCGCGGCTGTCCAGCCAGGCGCTGGCGAATATCCTCAAGAATGCCGCCGAGAGCGTTATCGCCCGGATGGAAAACGGTGTCGGCGATAATACACCCGGCCAGATCCGCGTCTCGCTGCGCGAGGACGAGGGTTATGCGGTGATTGAGGTCTGCGATAACGGGCTGGGCTGGCCAACAGCCAATCGCGAACGTCTCACCGAACCCTATATGACGACACGCGAAAAGGGCACAGGGCTCGGCCTTGCCATCGTCAAACGGGTCATGGAAGACCACAAGGGACGCCTTGAGCTGGGCCTGCCGGACAGCGGCCAGGGCGCTGTCGTCCGGCTGGTCTTCCCGCTAGCCAATGATTCCACCACAGATTCACCGACGAAGAAGGAGGCCTGACCGATGGCACGTGACATCCTGATAGTGGATGACGAGGCGGATATCCGCGAATTGATCGGCGGTCTGCTGGAAGATGAAGGCTATGAAACCCGTGGAGCGGCCGACTCCGATGGCGCGATGCGCGAGTTTCAGGCTCGCCAGCCGTCCCTGATCATCCTTGATGTCTGGCTGCAGGGCAGCCGTCTGGATGGCCTTGAATTGCTGGATGAGTTCCGGGCCATTGATCCGGATCTTCCGATCGTCGTTATCTCCGGCCACGGTACGATCGAGACTGCCGTCGCAGCGATCCGCAAGGGCGCCTATGATTTCATCGAGAAACCGTTCAAGAGCGACAAGCTTCTGCTCACCCTGTCGCGGGCACTGGAAACCAGCCGTCTGCGCACGGAGAACGCACAATTGCGCGCCCGCAGTGATGTCCAGAACGCGTTGATCGGGAACTCCACAAGCATCGTCCAGATGCGGCAATTGATCGAACGGGTTGGCCCCACCAATAGCCGGGTCCTGATCAAGGGGCCGTCGGGGGCCGGCAAGGAATTGGTGGCGCGTCTGATCCACGAGAAATCGCCGCGCTGCAGTTCTGATTTTGTCGCCGTCAGTGCGCCGGGCATGTCGCCGGAGGCCTTCGATGAGGAATTGTTCGGTCGTGAGAATGAGGACGGGACGATCAAGCGCATCGGCTTGCTCGAGCGCGCTCATGGCGGAACGCTGTTTCTCGACGAGATCGCGGACATGCCGCGAGAGACGCAATCAAAGCTGTTGCGCCTGCTGGTCGAGCAGCGTTTCCGGCGCATTGGCGGCACCGCCGATGTCGAGGTGAATGTCCGCGTGATTTCAAGCTCTTCACAGGAATTGCGCGTCCGGATCGAGGAGGGGAAGTTCCGCGAAGACCTCTATCACCGCCTTGCCGTGGTTCCCGTGGTCGTGCCGGCGCTGGCGGAGCGGCGCGAGGACATACCTGAACTGGTCGAGCATTTCGTCGCCCGCCTGACTCATTCAGCCGGTCTGCCACGCCGAAGTTTCGGCACCGATGTCATGGCGGCACTTCAAGCCCATGGTTGGCCCGGCAATGTGCGCCAATTACGCAATAATATCGAACGTTTGCTGATCCTGGCGACAGGGTCGCAAACCGCACCGATCACGCTGGATTCGCTACCGTCTGAAGTGGTGACGCGGGATTCGGCGGAGGCCGGTTTCGACGCCGAGAAAATGATCGCCCTGTCCCTGCGCGAGGCGCGCGAGAATTTCGAGCGCGAATACCTGCGCGCCCAGATTGATCGCTTTGGCGGCAATATTTCGCGGACGGCAGCCTTTATCGGGATGGAGCGTTCGGCCTTGCATCGCAAGCTTAAATCGCTCAGCGTCGGCGGGAATTCTCGCGATGCGGCGAGCAGCGGCCAGACGGACAAGGCAACATGAAAGCGATCGTATGCGGGGCAGGGCAGGTCGGGGTCGGGATCGCCCGGGCTCTGGCGCGCGAGGGCAATGCGGTCACCGTCGTCGACTGGTCGACATCGCTGATCGACAATGTCGTCACCGAACTCGATGTCCGCGGCGTTGTCGGTCACGGCTCGCACCCCGATGTCCTCGAACGTGCCGGGGCGGCGGAAGCGGATCTTCTGGTTGCCGTCACCCATTCCGACGAGACCAATATGGTGGCCTGCCAGGTTGCCCACTCCCTGTTCAATACGCCCATGCGCATTGCCCGCGTGCGGGCTCAGAATTATCTCGATCCCGCCTGGGGTGATTTGTTCAGCACCGGCAATCTGCCCGTTGATGTCGTGATTTCGCCCGAGCTGGAAGTGGGCCGCGCCATCCTGCAGCGCGTCGAGACGCCGGGCGCTTTCAATACGGCGGTGTTTTCCGGCGGTCGGGTGCAATTGCTCGGGCTGAGGCTGGATGAGAATTCGCCCGTCGCGGGTTCGACGACCGAGCAATTGATGGAACTCTTTCCGGACCTGCGGGTCGCAGTGGTCGGGGTGCAGCGCGAGCAGACCCTGTTCATCCCCAAACGCACCGACCCTTTGCTGGCCGGCGATGATGTCTATGTCGTCACCGAGAGCGCTCATGTTAAGCGCGTGCTCGATATTTTCGGGCGTAGTGCCGAGAAGATTCGCCGGGTCGTGGTGATCGGTGCCGGCAATATCGGCGTCTATGTCGCGCGGGCGCTGGAACGCGCTGGCGGAATCAAGGTGCGACTGGTCGAGGCCAGCAAGGAGCATGCGGAAGCGGCGGCCGAGCGATTGAAGAAGACGGTTGTCCTGCATGGTGATGGGCTTGATGCGCGGCTGATGCGTGAAGCCGGCGTGCCTGATGCTGAGTTGGTCGTCTGCGTCACCAATGACGACAAGGTCAATATGCTGTCGGCGGTGATGGCCAAGCGTGAGGGTGCCAAGCGCGCGCTCAGCCTGATCAATGAGCGGGCCTTCGAATCCCTGCGTGAACCGCTGGGTATTGACGTCCTGATCGACCCGCGCGCTACGACGGTCTCGATTATTCTCCAGCATATCCGACGTGGCCGGATTACCGGCCTGCAGAGCCTGGGTGGCGGTCTGGCCGAGGCGCTTGAGGGGATTGCCCTGTCGACCTCGCCGCTGGTCGGCAAATCGCTCAACGAGCTGGAATTGCCCGATGGCGTGGCGCTGGGCGCCGTTGTTCGCGGCGACCGGGTCCTGCTGCCTTGCGACGAGGGCCGGATTCGCGAGAATGACCGGGTTCTTCTCTTCTGCAATACCGCGCTGATTCCCAAGGTTGAGCATCTCTTCCGGGTCAGCCTCGAGTATTTTTAGACGCCATGGCTCTGGCTGCACTCCTCCGGCCACTCGCCGCACTCTGGGTCGCCCTTGGATTCGTCGCTGCGCTTGTGGGTCTGGCGGCCTTCGGGCTCGGGGAACGGCATCTGGCGCCGCTGTTCGGCGCGACCCTTGCCCTGGGCCTGGTGCCGGGCTGCCTCATCCTGGCTGCCACGCGCAGCATGCCAGTAGGGGCCAGCGCGCTGGATGCACTGGTCCTCAGTCTGCTCGCCTGGATCACCATTCCGCTTCTGGCCGCGGTGCCGTTCTACCTGTCGGGCTATTTTGATACGATCGACTCCTTGTTCGAGGCCTATTCCTCGGTCACGACGACGGGCGCGATCCTGCTGCCGCCCGAAGATCTGCCGCGCTCGCTGGTCCTGTGGCGCGCCGTGCTGTCATGGTTGGGTGGTTTTGCGACCGTGCTGCTGGCGATTGCCGTTTTTGCAGCCCTCGACCGCGATATCCCGGCGATCCGCCGCTCAACCCTGCTGACCATACAGCCCGATGATGTTTTTTCGCATCTCCGCCTCGCAACGACCCGGATTTTCCTCGTCTACGCGGTGCTGACATCCATTATCTGGCTGGCACTGATCCTCACGGGGAATACGCCCTTTGCGGCTATCACCCTTGCGTTCGGCTCGATTTCCACCGGCGGCTATGCGCCGTTTTCCGGCGGACTGGAGCAACATCTCAATCCGGTGTCCGTCGGCCTGGTCATGCTGGGCTGCCTGGTCGGGGCGGTGAATTTCTCGCTGTATTGGGATGCATTGCGCGACCGCAAGGCCTGGCTCGATATCGACCTGGCGGGAATCGCCATTCTGGTGACTGTGCTGGCGGTTTTCTTCATCATTGCCAGCCCGGGCGATCTGGTGCAGGGCATTGCGCGCTCGGTATTTGTCGTCACCACGAGTGGCTATGCCTACGGAACGGCGGCCATGCCCGTCCTGGTGGCTGCAATTTTCATCGCCATGATTGGCGGTGCAGCCGGTTCGACCACGGGCGGGATCAAGATTTCCCGGATCATGCTGTTATGGCGGCGGATGGATGTCGAGCTGGCGACGCTGGCCGATCCCTCGATCGTCCGTCCGATGAGTTTTCGGGCCCGCCCTGCGCCTGACCGGGCCCTGATCGCGATATGGTCCTATGTGCTGGCTTTCCTGTTTGCGCTTGGCATCGGCACCATGTTGTTGACACTGGCCGGACTTGATTTCGAACACGGATTTATCGCCATGGCGGCAGCGCTGGCCAATATCGGCCCGCTCTACCAGGAAGCGGCGATCGGCTGGGACTGGGACCGGATGGGCGACGGCGCCAAGCTTGTCCTCATTCCGGCCATGATTCTGGGGCGTTTGGAGGTGCTGGCAGCTCTGGCGGCTGTCTGGGCGCTATTTATCAGGAAGTGAGCCATTGACGCGTTTTGCCTATGTGAACGGGCGCTACCTGCCCCACGACGAGGCCTTGATCCATATCGAGGATCGCGGCTTCCAGTTCGCCGATGCGATTTATGAGGTGTGGAGCGTGCGCTCGGGCGAATTGCTCGATGCTGACGGGCATTTCGGGCGGCTCGAGCGCTCGCTCGCCGAATTGCGGATAGCCAATCCGAAGACCCGGGCCGGCTACCAGCTGATCATCAGCGAGCTTCTGCGCCGCAACCGGGTCACTGATGGTCTGGTCTATCTACAGATCTCACGCGGTCGCGCCCGCCGTGACCATGCCTTTCCCGCTGCCCATACCCGGCCGACGGTGGTGATGACCGCCAAACGCCTCGACCCGGCAGCGGCCGAGCGCCGCGCCGATCACGGGGTAGGGGTGATCACACGGCCCGATCAGCGATGGGCGCGCTGCGACATCAAGACCGTCAATCTCCTGCCCAATGTGCTGGCGAAACAGGCTGCGATTGAAGCCGGCGCGGCGGAGGCCTGGCTGGTCGATACTGCCGGCAATGTCACCGAGGGCAGTTCAACCAATGCCTGGATCCTGAACGCGGAGGGCGTGCTGGTCACGCGGCAGGCCGATCACGCCATCCTGCACGGCATTACCCGGGCGATGATCATGAACCGTGCCGCCGGCCTGGGCTATCGCGTGGAGGAACGGGCTTTCTCCGTTGAAGAGGCACAATCGGCCCGCGAAGCCTTCATGACGTCAGCGACCACTTTTGTGACCTCGATCACCAGTATTGATGGCCGGCCCGTCGGGAACGGGGCGCCGGGCTCGGTCGCGATCGCATTGCGGGCAGCCTATGTCGGATCTCTGTGATCGAACTGTGGCACAAACAACTCAGCGGGATGGTTGCGGCTAAGGTCTTGCGCTGTATACGCTAGCAGCCGAATCGCTATTATTGTGCGGCGCAAGCGGAGCAATCATGTCTCAAGATAAAAAACAAAACCTTCAAGACGTCTTCCTCAATTCTGTGCGTAAGACGAAGACCCCGCTGACCATCTTCCTCATCAATGGCGTCAAGCTGCAGGGTGTGGTAACCTGGTTCGACAATTTCTGCGTCCTGCTTCGCCGGGACGGCTTGTCTCAGCTGGTCTACAAGCACGCCATTTCGACCATCATGCCAGCCCAGCCGGTTTCCCTGTTTGAAGCCGAACGGACCGATGATGACGAAGCAGAGCCCGAGAGCTTCAACGATTGATCGAACGCGAGGCGCCTCCTATCCGCGCCATAATTATTCATCCCGTAACCCGGGATCGACTGGCGCGCTCTGAAGCGCGCCTGGAGGAGGCCTGCGGCCTGGCCGAGGCGCTCGACCTCATCGTCGCAGAAGGCTTCGTGACGCCCTTGCGCAAGATCGAGTCGGCCCGCTATTTCGGATCCGGCAAGGTCGAGGAATTGCGCGAGCGTATTGTCGCCGGCGACGCGACCGTAGCCGTCGTCGATGCCAGCCTCTCCCCGGTTCAGCAGCGCAATCTGGAAAAATCCTGGAATGTGAAGGTCATCGACCGCACCGGCCTGATCCTCGAGATTTTCGGTCAGCGCGCGCGGACCAAGGAGGGCGGGCTGCAGGTCGAACTGGCGCGCCTTTCCTATGAGCGCTCCCGTCTGGTGCGCACCTGGACCCACCTGGAGCGTCAGCGCGGCGGCGGCGGTGTCATGTCCGGGCCAGGCGAAACCCAGATCGAGACCGACCGGCGCATCATCGATGACAAGATGGTCAAGTTGCGCCGGGCGCTCGATGAAGTGCGCCGTACCCGCAATCTGCATCGCTCCAAGCGCCAGGAAGTGCCGATCCCGGTCGTGGCGCTGGTGGGTTATACCAATACCGGCAAATCGACCCTGTTCAACCGCCTGACCGGTGCCGATGTTCTGGCCCGCGATATGCCCTTCGCGACCCTTGATCCGACTGTTCGCGCGCTCGAATTGCCGCGCGGGACCAAGGTTTTGCTGTCCGACACGGTGGGTTTTATCACGGATCTGCCGACCGAGCTGATCGCGGCCTTCCGCGCGACGCTGGAAGAAGTGCGTGAAGCCGACCTTCTGATCCATGTGATTGATGCCTCCGACCCGGATCGCGATGGCCGTATTGGCGATGTCGAGAGTGTGCTCGATGAAATCGAGGCCGGCCCGGATCATGATCAACGCATGATCGAGGCCTGGAACAAGATTGACCGGCTCGATGACGAGACCCGCGATGATGTGAATTTGAGGCTTGAAATTGCCAATACCAAGGCGGGTCACCCGGTCAAGCTGGGGATTTCCGCTATCGAGGGTTCGGGCCTGGACGAGCTGCTCGTCGCGATCGAAACGGCGCTGGCGGCGGATTCCGAAATTCTGCAAATGACGCTGGCACCGCACCAGGCGAAGGCTTTGGCCTGGCTGCACCAGCATGGTGAGGTCATCAACGACACGATGGACGGTGCGACGGGGGAAACCACCATGCGCGTACGGCTGTCGCCATCAGATGCGGGCCGTTTCCGGTCGCTGTTTCCCGACCTGGCGGGCTTCCTGCCGCCGCTGGAAACCGAGGACTACTGACTAGGCTGCCGCTTGCCGGTCTTGTCGATCTGCTTGGCCTCGCCCCACAGCGCTTCCATTTCTTCCAGTGACGCATCCTCGGGCCGCCGGTCCTGGGCCGCAAGCGTGCGTTCGATATAGCCGAAGCGACGTTCGAACTTGGCATTGGCACTGCGTGTCGCCGCTTCAACATTTACATTGAGTTTGCGCCCCAAGTTCGTGCAAACAAACATTAAATCGCCGATTTCCTCCGCGATTTCTTCCGGGTCATTTAACCGAATTGCCTGCTTCACCTCGGCGATTTCCTCGGTGATCTTGTCGAACACCTGTTCGGCGTCAGGCCAGTCGAAACCGACGCGCGCGGCGCGGGCCTGGAGTTTCTGGGCGCGTTTGACGGCCGGCAAGGCGAGGGGGATATCCGCCAGGACGCCATCACCCTTGCGGCTGCCAGCGCGTTCGCGCGCCTTTTGTGCCTCCCATTCGACTGTCTGGGCCGCGCTGTCGCGCTGCACCGCGTCGCCGAATACATGCGGGTGGCGCCGGATCATCTTGTCATTGATCGCCGCAGCAACCTCGTCGAAGCCAAACAGGCCGAGCTCCCGCGCCATCTGGGCGTGGAATACGACCTGTAGCAGGAGGTCGCCCAGCTCATCCCTGAGCTCGTCATACTGCTCGCGTTCGATCGCATCGGCGACTTCATAGGCTTCTTCCACCGTGTAGGCGGCTATGGATTTGAAGTCCTGCTCAAGATCCCAGGGGCAGCCGGTCTGCGGCTCTCTGAGGCGCGCCATGATCTCGATCAGGCGGTCAATCGGGGCGAGGGCGGCGTCTGGGGTATTGGGCATGGCGATTGCGACTCGACTTGGCTGGCGGTGCGCCAACCTAGCCTGGATCGAGGGCAATATTCGATGGGCGATGCGGCATATGGCCGGGGATTCACTGGAAAACCCGTTGAGGATACCTCAAGTTCCAAAAAAATTAATCTCGCCCATACCGAATAATCTGAGTGCAAACACTTATTTAAAAGTAGGAAAACATACACTTTTTATCTCTTGTGCTTGGCCTGAATCGGACCGGTTCCGGTGATCGATGGCTCGCAGGTGGCAGGTTGTTGGACTTTGATCATCTGGGCGGATCAGCCAAGGCGCACACCGGAATGCCCGGGCCATCCAGCCTGGCCGACGACATCCTCGGCCTCGCGATGGTGGAGCCGGGCTTGTGCAGCCTGTGGCCGGCCATTCTGGCGCACGGTCTGGCGAATGATGCCTTTGGGCTCGCGGGGCGCGTGCCAATCACCGAAGCGCTGACGCCGGAACACCAGCCTACACAGGGTGTGTCGATGATGCTGGCGGCAGGCCTTGTCTTAGCTCTTGATCGTAAGCGCATGTTTTCAGGGGGGAACAGGAAATAGGGCCGCACGATATCGCCCGGGATTGATATATCAATTTGGCGCATAATAAATATTATGAGAAATACGGGATCGGCAATTATGTGAGTTCAGGCGAATCCAGGCTCAACCTGTCGAAAGCCGGATCTCGTCCTTCACCGCCAGGATCTGCAATCCGTCATGGCCGCAGCTCACGCCGGGCGGCAATTGCGCACCCAAAGCCTCGTAATCGAGCGTGATGTGCAAATTGGTCAAGACGCCGGTGCGCGCACCGACCCGCTCAATCGCGTGCAGCGCGCCGCCAACATCGAAATGCGTCGGATGTGGTTCATGACGCAAGGCATCGACCACCCAGCAACCGACGCCAGCCAGTACCGCAGCGCTGGCTTCCGGCAGGCCGTTGATATCGGCTGAATATGCCAATTCGCCAATCCGGAAGCCGACGGACCGGATGGAACCGTGTTCCTGGTCAAACGGTATGACGCTGATTGGACCACCGGCTCCGTCTATCATCAACTCTGTGCCGAAAGCCGGCATGTCACACTGGTCGAGAATGGCCGGATATGGCGAACCCGGCGGCGCCTTGAAGGCATAGCCAAAGCGAGTCGTCAGGGTTTTCGCCGTCGCGCCGTCCATCCAGACCGGCATGCGCTGGCGTTGCAGCAAGGCAAAGGAGCGCAAATCATCGAGCCCGTGCGTCTGGTCGGCATGGTCATGGGTGATGAGCACGGCATCGAGACGTGGCACCGAGGCGCCGAGCATTTGTTCGCGGAAATCCGGTGAGGTGTCGATCACGACGCGCGTCACCGCCTGGCCAGCGTCCAGCGCTGCAAGATCGGCTGCGTGCTCGATCAGCGCCGAGCAACGCCGGCGGCGATTGCGTGGATTGGATGGGTCGCACAAACCCCAATCACCATTCGCGCGCGGGACGCCGCCGGACGAGCCGCTGCCGAGTATGGTCAGGCGGGTGACGCTGCTCATGGCCGCGTCACGCGGTCAAACAATGCGAAGAAATTATCCGTCGTCCGCGTCGCGCATTCCGTCGCGGTCCAGCCCTTCACCTTGGCGAGGCCGGCGGCGACATCGGGCAGAAAGCTCGGCTCGCAACGCTTGCCGCGATGCGGCATCGGCGCCAGATACGGACAGTCAGTCTCGATGATCACCTTGTCATCGGGAATATTGTCCCGAAACACGGCGCGGACATCATCAGCCTTCTTGAAGGTGATAATGCCGGAGGCGGCAAACCAGCTCCCCAGTTTCGCGGCCCGGCCGGCGAGCATGGCACCGCCGGTATAGCAGTGGAGCAGAGCCTTGAAGGCGCCCTTCCCCATTTCATCCTCGAGCAGATCGGCCATTGCTTCATCGGCATCGCGGCAATGCAGGATGAGCGGCAAACCCGACTGGCGCGCCGCCTCGATATGCGCCTTCAGACTGGCAAACTGATCCTCGCGCGGGCTGTAGTTATAGTGAAAATCCAGCCCCGTTTCGCCAATCCCGACGACTTTGGGGTGGCGCGCGATTTCGAGTAATTCGCCGGCGGTGATATCGGGACGGTCCTTGGCATGGTGCGGATGGGCGCCGACGGAGCACCAGATGTCCTCATAGCGCTCGGCGATTGAAGAAACGGCGGGGAAATCAGCCAGTTGACAGCAGATTGTCACCATGCGCTCGACCCCGGCTGCGCGGGCGCGTTCGATGACGGCATCGAGATCGTCAGCGAATTGCTCGCCGTGCAGATTGACGTGGCTGTCGACAAGCATGGGCAGACTCAATTAACGGGCTGGCGCGCTGCGTCGCGGACATAGCCCAGCGCCGCCAGGGCGGTTTGTTTCGGGTCGAGATAGAGGCCGTCGGCCTCGCCGGCCAGTGTGCTGACCTCGCGCCAGGCCTTCAGCCAGGGCGTCGGATCCTGCCGGTTTTCCGCCTGGCTGCGCGCCGTGTCATGGATGGCGTTGGACAAGGCGGTGTAAAACACCGAGCGCAAGCCCTCGCTGCCCTTGCGGGCCACGCGATCGGCCAGCGCGCGCACTTCGCTGTCGCTGGCCGATGCGCCGCGCGCGACGACGGCGCGGACCTGGCTGGCCAGCTCGACACCGCCCGAGGCGCACAGGGCCAGGGCCCGGCCTGGAGCGCCGCCGGCCAGATGTGAGGCGGCCAGGGCCGCGGGCATATCCCTGGCGGCGTTCTGCTCGATCAGCCAATTCGCCGTCGCCTCGATCTCCGGTGGACGCAGGACCAGGGTGCGGCAGCGTGAACGGATCGTCGCCGGCAGGCGTCCGGGGGAATGCGCCACCAGCAGCAGCACGCCCCGCTGTGGCGGCTCTTCGAGGGTCTTGAGCAAGGCATTGGCGCCATTATTATTCATCTCATCGACGCTATCGACGAGGCAGACACGCCAGCCGCCATTGGCGCTGGCGCTCTTCTCGAAGAAATGCGGTGCCTTGCGGGCTTCATCAACGGTGATCTCGCCGCGCCAGCGCTTGCGCTTGTCATCCCAGGGACGGCGCAGCAGCAAAAGGTCGGGACAGGCGCTGGCTTCGAGCAATTGGCAGACCGGGTCGGCGGGGCTGGCGCCGAGGGGGCCGTATTGCGGGTTGGCCACAGCCCCGAGAATCCGGCGCGCCGCCCGCCAGGCGAAACTGGCCTTGCCGACACCGCGCGGCCCGGTGATCAGCCAGGCATGATGCATGCGGCCGCTGCTCAGCGCGGTGGCGAGGTCGGTTTCCGCGGCTTCATGCCCGAACAGGTCATAGCGTTGCCGCGGTGCCAGACAGCCGGGCTGCACATCGGATCCAAGTTCGGGATCGGTGCTCACAACAAGCGCGCTCCGAGATGTTCATCAATCGTGCTGACGGCATGGCGAAACACGATATTGGCCGCCTCACCGCCATCAATCACGACGCAGCGGTCCGGTTCGTTATCGGCGATATCAAGAAAGGCCCGGCGCAAACGGCCGTGAAAGCCCGGATCGAAACGCTCGAAGCGGGTGGCATCCTCGCCGCGGGCAATCGTGCGCTCGATCCCGATGGTCGGATTGACGTCGAGGATCAGGGTCAGGTCCGGTTTGAAATTGCCGAGCGCAGCCTGGTGCAGAAGCTTGATACGCTCGATCGGCACGCCGCCGGCAGCGCCTTGATAGGCAGTGGTGGAATCGGCGAAACGGTCCGAGAGCACCCAGGCGCCGCCTTGCAGCGCCGGTGCGATCAGGCGTTCGACATGATCGACGCGCGCGGCATACATCAACAGCGCTTCGGTCATCGGCGACCAGCGATCAGTCGCGCCCGTCAGCAGGATTTCGCGCAGGACTTCCGCCCCGGGGGTTCCGCCCGGCTCGCGCGTGACCACGACATCAAGCCCGCGCTGGCGCAACTTGTCTGCCAGCGCCTGGATCAATGTGGTCTTGCCGGCGCCCTCGCCGCCTTCAAGCGTGATGAAGCGTCCGCGCATCTCAGCTGCCGCCGCGGATCATGTGCGCGAGCGCCGCGCCAATCCGGCCCATCATCCCCCTGCGGCCGACAGCCTCGGAAGCGAAAAGCGGAAAGTTCTGGGGCTCATAGCCGGGGGCTTCGACAACGAGATGGCCGATTTCCTGGCCGACCTCGACGGGCGCCATCAGCGGCCCGTCATAAACAACGCTAACCGTCATATTGCGGCGGGCACGGCGTTGCAGCGCGACCTGGACAGCCTCGCCGACCTCCATGCCAACCGTATCGGTTTCGCCCATGAAGACTTCGGCCCGCTGGTCAATGACGGCACCGGCGTCAAACAGGTCATAAACGGCAAAATCCGACATCGCGGCGCGCATCATGCGCTCGGCTTCACTGGTGCGGGCGCGATTGGAGTCCATGCCGTTGAAGACGATGATGCGGCGCTGGCCATCGCGCTCGGCGGTCGCGGCCAGACCATAGCCGGCAGCCTCGGTATGGCCGGTTTTAAGCCCGTCCGCGCCGGCAAAATTACCCAGTAGCGGATTGCGATTATACTGGCGGATGCCGTTATAGGTGAATTCGCGCTCGGCCCAGATGCCATAATATTCCGGGTGATCGCGGATCAGGATCCGGGCCAGCCGGGCCAGGTCGAGCGCGCTGATATTATGGTCGGGGTCGGGCCAGCCGGTGGAATTGGCGAATTGCGCGCTCATCAGCCCCAGTTCGTGCGCCCGCGCCGTCATCGCGTCGGCGAAGGCCGCCTCGCTGCCGGACAGGGCTTCGGCCAGCACGATACAGGCATCGCCGCCGGACTGGATAATGACGCCGCGCAGCAAGTCATCGACGCGGGCGCGGCTGTGCAATTCCAGGAACATGGTCGACGAGCCGGATGCTGCGCCGCCGGTGCGCCAGGCGTATTCGGAGACCGGCAATTCATCATCCATCGACAGGGTTCCGGCATCGATGGCTTCGAGCACCATCAGCACGGTCATCATCTTGCTCATCGAGGATGGCGCCATCGGCGTCTCGGCATCCTTGGCGAACAGGACCTGCCCGGTCTCGAAATCCATGATCACTGCATGGGTGGCCTCGGTCTCATAATGGTCCTGGGCATGCGCCAGAGCGGGGGCCAGAACTGGGACCAGAATGAGGGCGGCGATAAAGGCGAAACTTGAAGTGATTGCGCGCACGTCTGAACGCTCCTGTCGGGAATCGGGAATTTACCGTGACGAAGACGCCATACAAGCGCGGCAAGAGTGTGACGTCCAGCGCCCAGACGCGCCGCGAGGCGCAGCAAACTCAGTTCAGCGACACAATCCGGGCATCGCGCACGCCATAGCTGGCCAGCCGGACGCGCGCTGCGTCGGCACTGGAGCGGTCATTCCAGCGACCGACCAGAACGCGGTAAAGCGTCTGTCCGCCCGCCTCGACCGGCTGGACCCAGACATCGCCGGCCTCGGAGATGCGGCTGGCGAGGCGATTGGCATTGCCCAGATCGGCGAAGGCGCCGGCCTGTACGGTCAACCCCTCATTCGAGGCCGGGACCCAGGCCGGTGAAAATGGTGCATCGCGAGCGACATCTTCCAGCGCCGGCACGGTGTCGGGGCTGCCGATATCGGCCAGTTGATAGCCCGGATCCGGGGCCTGGGCTGCCGGCAGGGCCGGGCCGAGATAGCGCACCCTCACCCGCGCCAGGCCATTGCTGCGATAGCCCAGCTGGTCGGCGGCGGCACGGCTGAGATCGATCAGACGGTCATCGACAAAGGGGCCGCGATCATTGATCCGCACCACGACCTGGCGGCCATTCTCCAGATTGGTCACTTCGGCGATGGCGGGAATTGGCAAGGTCGTATGCGCGGCCGTCATGGTGTTCTGATCAAACACTTCGCCATTGGCTGTCGGGCGCCCATGGAAGGTCGGGCCATACCAGGAGGCGATACCGACGACATCGTAATCATCATCGCGCTGCGGCACGAAACGCTGCCCCGCCACGGTATAGGGATTGCCGACTTTCTGGTGATCGCTGTCGCCGGCAATCAATGTCGCCGTATCAACCCGGCGGGCCAGCAGAACGGGCGCCACTGCTGTCGCTTCGGGCAGGGCCGGCACGTCGCGCGAAAACGGACGCGTCGGCGCTGGCGTCGAGGCACAGCCGGCCAGCATCAGCAGAGCCAGCGCACTGGCGAGAAAAGAATGACGCAAAACGGGACCCACCAAGCTCGGCCAACCCAAAATCTACCCTCTCTTATCGCGCAAACATGAAAGGAGGGTAAGCCGCTGCAACGCAGATATTGCGCTTATCCCCCGTTGACCGCTATTGGAAGCCATCGGAGAGGTGGCAGAGTGGTCGATTGCGGCGGTCTTGAAAACCGTTGAACCGCGAGGTTCCGGGGGTTCGAATCCCTCCCTCTCCGCCATTTTCCCCGGCGTCGCCATGACATCATCCCTGCCCCGATAGCGCCTGCGCCGGACGTGGTCGCCCTGTTCAGACCGGTTGTGCCTTTGATGAGCGCCTGTGTTGTTTCCGTATGCCGTTGATGATGCCCTGGTGTGTGCTTCATTTGCCTCAAACTGGGCTGTGAAATGTGGAAATATGCGGCGAAACCAATTGGATATAGCGTTCAGTTCCGGTTTCGATCCTGTTTTCACGATTTTCGCACCTCCCGCATCACCTCCGACGCCACCAGTATAACCGCGCCCGGCAAGGGGTGGACAGGCAGGGCTCCGCGCTGGATTCGAGTGGCCAATGAGGGGCGTGCACCTCAGCATGAAGGATTTCAGGTATGGGCATGCGCGACGCGGGCCGGCACTCGGTAAAAGGCGCTGTGTTTAATGGCTTAGGGCCGAATTGATCGCGTGTGCCCCCATCCATTCCGGGGACCAACATGAAAGGTGCGGCACAGGGTGAAGGGTGCCAGGCTGGCCCTTACTTTTCGGGCTCGCCGGCCGGTGGGGTGCCGGGAGGCTTGATCCCGTCCTGATCGCCCACCTCCCAACCAGGGTCGCCGCCACCCAGATTCTGGGTCTGCGCCGGAGCACGACCGGAACCCGGGCGCGGATCACCCACCTCCCAACCAGGGTCGCCGCCGCCCAGATTCTGGGTCTGTCCGGGATCTCGGGCGGAACCGGGACGTGGATCACCCACTTCCCAACCAGGGTCGCCGCCACCCAGATTCTGGGTCTGCGCCGGATCACGACCGGAACCCGGGCGCGGATCACCCACCTCCCAACCAGGATCACCGCCGCCCAGATTCT
>TARA_R110000744_G_scaffold36034_3_pt1 | contig 139272 bp, 132 predicted proteins | sample TARA_R110000744 | Tara Oceans TARA_R110000744 (sample SAMEA4398083) | marine metagenome | biome: Polar Biome; feature: [DCM] deep chlorophyll maximum layer (ENVO:01000326); material: water (ENVO:00002006), including particulate matter (ENVO:01000060) such as... | depth 36 m | reverse complement strand
CGCGCTCGTCCTGTTCGTGCTGGTGATCGGCTGGATCGGACAGTCAGGATATTACCTCGCGAGAATCCTGTATCGCCTCGCGGCCTATGGCCGGCGAATTCGGGACTTGTTTGCCAGCAATGAAGACCGGGAGCTGGACTGGCTCGCCTGGCTTGTCTTTTTCCTCGGGGGATCATGGCTGCTCGCCACCAGCATGCTCGTAAGTGAGAATTTTCTGGATCTGGCGCTCGCCGGCCACTGGGTCAATGCTGCCACCGCGCTGATTCTGGTCTGGTTTCTCGGCCTATGGGGGCTGCGCCAGAAGCCGGGTTTTGAGGGACGTTATCCGGAGGTCCAGCCCGGGGAGGAGAACCAGGCTGAACCCGACGAGGCCGGGGAGCGCAAATATCTGCGATCCGCCCTCGGCCCCGACCAAGCCGCCCGGATCGCCGCCAAGATCGAGCGCGCCATGCGCGAAGACCAGGCCTATCTGGACCCCGCCCTCTCATTGCAAAGGCTGGCCAGCCAGATCGGGACCTCGCCCAATCACATCTCCCAGACCCTCAACGAGACGATTGGAGAATGCTTCTTTGACTATGTGAACAGATGGCGCGTGCTGGCGGCTCAGCCGCAAATCATGGCGGGCAGCGAGACCGTGCTCGCCACCGCACTCTCGGTCGGTTTCAACGCCCGCTCATCCTTCTACAAGGCCTTCAAACGGGTCACGGGACAGACCCCGAGCCAGTACCGAGCCCAGCGGCTTTCCGCTGCGGGGGGATAGCTCAGACGATTGGACGCACCGGGACAAGCCGCGGCCTCGAATAGGCGGGAGGCATCGCCGGGAGCCCCCTACCCATCACTCGGGACCGCGACCCAGATCTTCATCGTCAATTGCCCGCTGGGCTCATCGGGGTGCAGCGAGGTCTGGTGCGCGAGTTTCAGGCCGGCGCCTTCGATCCAGGCTTGCATCTCCTCGTCGGAGAAGCCGAGGCGGCGGTGATAATGGTCCTCGCGCAGGGTTTCCAGCTGGTGCGGGGCGAAGTCGACGATCAGCAAACGGCCACCCGGTTTGAGCAGGCGGCCGCATTCGGTGACGGCGCCGGCGGGATCGTCGAGATAGTGCAGCACCTGGTGCACGGTGACGAGATCGGCGGCGGCGTTCTCGAACGGCAGTGCGCCGACATCGGCATGCCGCACCGAGCAATTGCTCAGGCCGGCATTGGCGAGGTTGAGACGGGCGACATTGAGCATGGAATGGTTGATATCGACGCCGACGCCGCGCTTGACCCGGTCGGCGAAGAGCTCGAGCACGCGCCCGGTGCCAACGCCGACATCGATCATCAGCTCGAACGGGCCCGGCCCGGCCAGCTTGCGCATCGCGGCCTCGACCTCGGCATCGGCCAGATGCAGCCGGCGGATCTGGTCCCAGTCCTCGGCGACGCTCTCGAAATAGGTCTGCGCCGCAACGGCGCGGGCCTGTTTGATGGATTCGAGCCGGGCGATATCGCGCGTCAGGACCGGATCCTCGGCGGGCAGGAGATCGGTGAGGATTTCCGCGAGCTTGCGTCCGCCCCCGGCATCGGTGAGCCGATAAAAAACATAGGCACCCTCCGGCAGGCGTTCAGCGAGGCGCGCGTCGGTGAGAAGCTTGAGATGACGGCTGACGCGCGGCTGGCTTTGCCCCAGTACATGCACGAGTTCCGAGACGGTCAGTTCGCCGCGTGACAAGAGCGAGACCACCCGCAGACGCGTCGGTTCGGCGATTGCCTTGAGCTGAGTGACCAGTGCGTCCATGGGAATCTTGCCTGTAAGTGCGGAATGTCCCTTGCTTTTATCTGCATCGCGACGAAGTTCAAAGGCAAGCCTGTATGCCGGATTCTGGAGGGCGATGTGAGACGCCGCGAGATCATCATTATCGGAGCCGGGCTGGCCGGGGTTTCCGCCGCCTGGACGCTGCGCCGGCATGGCCATTCGGTGACGGTGCTCGACGCCCTGTCCGGGCCGGCGCTGGAGACCAGCTTCGCCAATGCCGGCGCGCTGACGCCGTCGGAGCCGGAACCGTGGAATGCGCCGGGTGTTGCCGGGCAATTGCTTGCCTCGCTGTTTGATCCCGGCGCCGCGATGAAATTGCGCCTCGCGCCCCTGCCCGGCCTGATCGGCTGGGGCCTGCGCTTCCTGCGCAATTCCACCCATGCGCGCCATGGCGCTGCCAGCGCAGCGAATTTCGCCCTCTCGCGCTACAGCCTGGCGCAGACCCAGGCCGTGCGCGATGAGCTCGGGCTGGAATTCGACAATCTCCGCCGCGGGACGCTGAAGCTCTGCCGCAGCCAGGACGGTATCGAGGCCTCCATCCTGGCGGCGGAGAAGCTGGTCCCGCTCGGCCTGCGCTATGAAGTGCTCGACCGCGCCGCGACCCTGGAGCTGGAACCACAGCTGGCGGGCATCACCGACCAGATCGCCGGCTCGATCCATTATCCCGACGACGAATCCGGCGATGCCCATCGCTTCACGGCCGGGCTGGCGGCGGCGGCCGAAAAGGCCGGGGTCACATTCGAATGGGAAACGCGCGTCACCGAGTTGATGGATCGCGGCGGCCATATTGTCGGCGTCCGCACCGAGACCGAAGAGATCGAGGCCGATACCATCATCATCGCTGCCGGCCACACGGCCTGGAGCCTGATGAAACCGCTCGGCCTGCACCTGCCGGTGCGTCCAGTGAAGGGCTATTCCCTCACGCTCGACATGTCCGGCCTCAATGCGCGGCCCGGCACACCGGTATTCGACGAGGCGCTGCATGCCATCGTCACGCCGATGGGCAATCGTCTGCGCATCGCCGGCACCGCCGAGATCGCCGGCAATGACCGGCAATTGCGCCCGGAACGGGTGGAAAACCTCAAATCCCTGGTCCGCGCCCTCTATCCCGAATTTGCCGACACGCTGCTGGCCGGCGAGATCAATGCCTGGACCGGCTTCCGGCCGATGAGCGCCGATGGCCGCCCCTTCATCGGCGAGACCCGCGCCAAGGGCCTGTGGCTGACCACCGGCCATGGTCATCTCGGCTGGACCCAGGCGATGGGCTCGGCCGGGCTGCTGGCCGCATTGATGGATAGCGAAACACCGCCGGTCGATCCCAAGCCGTTTGCAGCGAGCCGGATCTGACACAAAAAAAGCCCGGCGCTCGCGCCGGGCCTTCTCTGCATGCGAATGAAATTGCGGACTAGCGACCGAATTTCTGGAACTTGATCCGGTGCGGGATGTCCGCATCGGCGCCGAGGCGGCGCTTCTTGTCTTCGAGATAATCGGAGAAGGAGCCCTCGAACCATTCCACATGGCTATCGCCTTCAAAGGCGAGGATGTGCGTGGCGATACGGTCGAGGAAGAAGCGGTCGTGGGAGATGACCACGGCGCAGCCGGGATACATTTCCAGCGCTTCTTCGAGGGCCGAGAGGGTTTCGACGTCGAGATCATTGGTTGGCTCATCGAGGAGGAGGAGATTGCCGCCCTCTTTCAGCATTTTGGCAAGGTGGACACGATTGCGTTCACCGCCGGAGAGCAGGCCGACCTTCTTCTGCTGGTCGCCGCCCTTGAAGTTGAAGGCACCGACATAGGCCCGGCTCGGCACTTCGCGATTGCCGAGATTGAGCATGTCATTGCCCTCGGAGATTTCTTCCCAGACGGTCTTCTTCGGATCGAGCTTGTCGCGCGACTGGTCGACATAGCCCAGCTTGACGGTCTCGCCGAGACGGATCGAGCCTTCATCGGGCGTTTCCTGGCCGATAATCATCCGGAACAGGGTCGATTTACCGGCACCATTGGGGCCGATCACGCCGACAACGCCGCCCGGTGGCAGCTTGAATTCCAGACCATCGATCAGCAGCTTGTCGCCATAGCCCTTCTTCAGGCCCTCGACCTCGACCACAACGCCGCCGAGGCGCGGGCCTGGCGGGATATTGATCGTGGCGGTCGAGATATCGGCGCGTTCGGCCTTCTCGCGCAGCTCCTCATAGGAGCGGATACGCGCCTTGGACTTGGCCTGACGGGCTTTCGGCGAGGAGCGGATCCAGTCCAGCTCGCGGGCCAGGGCCCGTTCCTTGGCGGATTTCTCGCGACCTTCCTGGGCCAGACGCTTGGTCTTCTGTTCCAGCCAGGAGGAATAACCGCCCTCATAGGGCACGCCGCGCCCGCGATCGAGCTCCAGCGTCCAGGTGGTGATCGAATCGAGGAAGTAACGGTCGTGGGTCACGACCAGTACGGCACCGGCGAATTTCTCGAGATAGTTCTGCAGCCACGCCACCGACTCGGCATCGAGGTGGTTGGTTGGCTCATCGAGCAGCAGCATGTGCGGTTCCGACAATAGCAGCCGGCACAGCGCAACACGGCGGCGTTCACCACCGGAGAGATCCTTGACGCCCCAGTCGGCCGGCGCGCAACGCAGCGCGTCCATTGCCATTTCGATCTTGGAATCAATGTCCCAGGCATCGGCCGCATCGATCTTTTCCTGCAGCGTATTCATCTCTTCCATCAGCTCTTCGGAATAATCCTCCGCGAGCTTCATCGAGACGGCATTGAACTCGTCGATCAGCTTCTTCTGCGCCGAACCCTCGATGACGTTTTCCCAGACGGTCTTGTCATCATCAAGATTGGGCTCCTGAGCCAGATAACCGACCTTGACGCCCTTTTCGGCCCAGGATTCGCCGCCGAATTCGGTATCCATGCCGGCCATGATTTTCAGCAGGGTGGACTTACCCGAACCATTGACGCCGACGACACCAATCTTGGCGTCGGGCAGGAAGTGGAGCGAGAGGTTCTCAAACACGGGCTTGGAGGCACCGGGATAGGTCTTGGACAGCTTGTCCATATGATAGACGTATTGATAGGCGGACATGGGCGGACGGTCTCTTCGGCAAAGGGGGTAAAAGCTGGGCTCCCTTTAACTGACCGGCGCGCATTGGGCAACGCGGCTGCAGCGCACGAGGTCAGATGGGGGAGCATCCGGCGGATTGTGTGTTGTGATCTAGATGGGGACGGCGCAGTGCGATTGCCATGGGGCGGGCCCTATCCCTTCAAATTCTGCCCGACCCAGCTGACGATCTGGCCGGCATTCATCACCCCGGCCTGGCGGGCGATTTCCCTGCCCTTGTCGAACAGGATAATCAGCGGAATGCCGCGGATCTGGAAGCGGGCGCCGACGCTCTGGTGCTGCTCGGTATCGAGTTTGGCAAAACGCACAGCCGGTGACATCTGCCTGGAAGCATCCGCGAACATCGGCGCCATCGTCCTGCAGGGGCCACACCAGGGCGCCCAGAAATCGACCAGCAACGGCACTTCGTCATTCTTCAGATGCTTGTTGAGCCGGGCTTCATCGAGCTCGAACGGTGCACCAGGAAACAGCGATGCCTTGCACGCGCCGCAGGCAAGACCGGCGGCGAGTTTTGCTGCCGGGATGCGGTTCTTCGCCTGGCAGGCCGGGCAGATAATGTGAATTGTGTCGGTCATGGCAAACCACCAGAAAGAGAGGGGCATGGCGCGTTCGCAGGCGCGGACAATGCTTTCTGACCTTCATATGGGGCGCCGCGGCGGCAACGCCAATGACGCCGCCAAGAGGCTCGCCCCCGGCTATCCGGCAGCACCCAGGCTCGCGCCGGGCTTGCCCGCCCCGCCAGCGGGCGGCAAGACGCGCGGGACAAGCTGGGTTTCGAGCCAGGCCAGGGCCATTTCCGCCGACTCGAAAGCCCGGCTTGGCCGGCCGGTCTCTTCAAGCCGTCGGGTCATGTAGATCGCCCGTCCGACCTGGTTTTCCCGATAAACAAAGGCAACCGGGAATTTTTCGGGGAATTCGGTGCAATACGCGTCCGCGACTTTCGAAAATTCTTCCATTTCAAAGGTCAGATCATACTTGCTGTAGTCCATTAACAAACCTTCGATCGGATTATGCGCCAGCGTCTCGGCGAGCGCATGAAGCGAGACCAGGCTTGCCTCGAGATCACAGCCGCCATGAAGCTGGATCGACAAGGCCTTGTCGTCCAGTACCATGCTGAGCGTGTATGCAAATCCATCGGACATCGGATTATTCCCCTGCGATCAGTATAGTTTCCTCAACTAACCAGTTGGTTAACAAAAATGCCAGCCCGTTCATCAATATGAACGCAGGCCGCCTTGCAAGCTCTGGGTGTCGACTGCCTTACACCCATGTCCACAAATCCGCAGCACGGCGCATTTCCGCACGGTGAATCCGCCAGTCGGGCATCACGCGCTCGACAGTGCTCCAGAACGCCGGCGAATGGTTGGGCTCCACCAGATGCGCCGCCTCATGGGCGCAGACATAGTCCACGAGAATTTCGGGGAAACCCATCAGGCGCCAGTTGAGCCGGATTGTGCCGTCTGCGGCGCAGGATCCCCAGCGGCGCTTCTGATCGCGGATCACCACCTTGCGCACGGGCCGCTCGAGCCGGGCAGCGAAGGCCTCGACACGCGGTCGCATGAAGTGCTCACCCTCGCGCTTGTAGTGGCGCATCAAGGCGCTGGCGATCGCGCGCCGGCGCAGTTCGCCACTCGCTTCCGGGTCGACTGTGACCAGGACCCGGTCGCCATCGCGGCGCAATGTCGTGCGAATGCCGCGTGGCTCAATCTGAAGCTTGAGCTCACCGCCCAGCCAGGGCAGAGTCTCGCCGGTCACATAGGCGAGCTCGCGCTGGTGCGGCCGCTCGGCCCAGGCGGCAAGCTTGCTCAGAATCCAGTGAGATTTTTCTTTCAGCGCCCCCTCGATATCGCCGACGGCGACCCGCTGCGGTGCCGTTACGGTCAGCCCATTCCGGTTGATGACAAAGCCGATCGTCCGGCGCGTGCTGCGCCGGAGTGAATAGGGAATATCCTGATCGCCAAGGCGGATATGGGCGGTCTGTATCATGATGTCATGCTGCCTGCAGCGGGTGGAGGCGGCAAGTTGCCACCGTCAGCGAGCGCACCAGCGCCCTCAACGCCAAAGCGCCGCACAATGCAAAGCTGCTCGACAATTTGTTCGGCGGTGTATTGGCCGGGATTATCAATCCACCAATCGAGCAGGTGAAACACCGCCCCGACCTCGCAGCGCGCCGCAGCCCTCGGATCGAGATCGCGGCGGATCCAGCCCCCGGCCTGCCCCTCCTCCAGTTCAGGCACGCGCAAGTCCGTGATTGCATCAACCACTTCGCGCTGCATCGGATCGCCTGAACCCCGGGCCAGAAGGAGGCGGAATAAGGGGGCATAGACCTGTGCAAAGGCGACCACGCCCTCCATTGCGGCGCGGTCGCGTCCGGCGCGTGTCCCGGCGGATTCCCGGGCCATGATCAGACCCTCTATCACCATCAGCTTGCCCTCGCGCATCAGCTCATGGAACAGCGCGTCCTTGTCGGGGAAATGGGTGTATAGCGTGCCGATCGCGACCCCGGCTTCGCGGGCGATGTCGGCAATGCGTGCACCCTGCACGCCGTCGGCAGCGAATACCCTGGCACCGGCATCGATCAGCCTTTGCCGCGTGGCATCCTTCATTTGCCGGCGTGTTCTGGCCAATCGAAACCTTCATTCTGGGCGGCTGTCAGGGTTGAAAATATTTTCATTGAATTAATTTTCAACGAACATAGGCTCGGCCCTTCATCGCCCGGCGGCCAGGCGCCGGTCGCCGCTGCTGAACACATCCCCGCCGCCCCAACGGCGGGCCGGGTGGCAGCCCACTCGCCCCAAGCTCGGTGGGCTGTCACCCACCCTTCGTCGCGGCAGGTTTGCAGCGTCAGGTTTTGGCAAGCATTCGAAGCCGGGGCGGATGCTGATTGCGGCTTGGAGTCAGGCTTTCAGCAAATCGCCGCAAATCGCTTCGAGCCCGGCCTTGTCCTCAAGGTCAAAGGCAGAAAACTCCGTCGAGTCGATATCGAGCACCGCCACCAGCGCGCCATCGCCATCGAACACCGGCACCACGATTTCCGAATTCGAGCGGCTGTCGCAGGCGATGTGGCCGGGGAAGGCGTGGACATCGGTGACCAGCTGGGTTTCGCCTGTCGCAGCGGCAGTACCGCAGACACCGCGGCCGAAAGGAATTCGCAAACAGCCCAGCGTGCCCTGATAGGGCCCGACCACCAATTCCGTCGGCTTGAGCGGGTCAACGACATAGAAACCGGTCCAGAAAAACCGGCTTCCGAACGCCTCGCGCAACAGGCAGGAGGCCGTCGCATAGCGCGCCGTGACACTGGTTTCGCCCTCAATCACCGAAGCAATCTGCTTGCGGACATCCGCGTAAAGTCCGGACTTCTCACTCATCTGGGACATCCCTCATGGCCAGCCCTGTAATTGGGGCTCGCCAAGGCCGGTTCAAGCCTCAAGCGCAGCCTCGCCAACGCTCACATCCGGATCCCGCCACCCAGGCTTTCGCGGATCGCCCGCTCGATCGCCTTGTCGGCCTCTTCGCCCTCGCCGGCTGCCGTGTCGGGATTGGCGGCGTGTCGCTCTTCATATTCCAACCGCGTATGGATCATGCGAATGCGGGCATCCACGAGGCCATAAATGTCCGCTGGAATCTTTGTCGAGACATTGATGCCCAGCTGTTCCGCCTCGGCCGGTGAGATTGCCTCGCTGTGCGAGAGCTTTCCCGCCGACAGGTAATTGGCGAGAAAATCGGGATCCTTGTCCTCGGCCTTGTGATTGGGATGGATGATTTCGCGGGCGATACGGTCGGCATAGCGATCATATTTCTCCGCCTCGTGCGCCAGCATGACCAGCACATCCTGCGTCGCCAGCGGCCCCTTCTGTTCGAGCAGGTCGCGATAGGTTTCGGTCGGGAAGCCGCCATAAATCGTATCGATCGGGCCAAGCGATGCCGTCGGGTCCATCGTCACCTTCTCGGCCGCCAGCGCGATCATCGCGCCGCCGGACATTGCGACATAGGGCACATAGGCGACGACGTGCGGGTCGCGCCGGGGATTGTGCTTGGCCTTGCGCAAATGTTCCTTGATGGCCAGCGCAATCATGTGGGCCGGACGCGCATAACCGCCGAGCGTATGCAGAACAATGACGATCTTCGAGCGTGGATTGGCCTGACGGATCAGCGCAATGGCTTCAAACGCCTCGTCGAAGACAATCTGCTGCGGCGCGCTGTCGCGACCTATAAAACCGTCGCCGAGATCATGTATGAGCTCGATCAGCAGGGTGTTGGATTTTTCAAACTTGGCGCGATGCCTGCGATATTCGGCCTTCGCCTCGTGATAGGCTGCAGCCCGTTTGCGGCGCAGCTTGGCCAGCTGATCCTCGTCCGAGGCCAGCTGGCGCCGCGATGTGAGCATTCTCACGATCACGATCAGCAAGACCACAATCAGTGCCGCCATACCGGCGCCAATTACCGTGGTCTGGTCCGCGAAATCCAACACATCTCCCCCCGGAGGCTGCGATACCCGCTCACGGGGCTCGCCTGGGAGCATGTTAACCATTGGGAACAGGATGCGACAAGCGACAAGAAGGAGGAAACCGGCAGAATCTCTGCCGTGTTCAGATCCGACCGCTTTGCCTAATCGTCCAGCGCGGCCGGTTGCGTGCCGCCACCCAGCGCCGCCAGCCGGCGTTCGGCAACCAGATCATTGAGCAGACCGGCAAGGCGGACGCCGCCCTGTTTCAATTCCTGTCGGCTGATGCGCAGACCGCGCTGATAATAGGCATCGCCCGGCTCGATCATCTGACCGGCACGGGCCCAGTAATAGGCGAAATCGCGCGAGCGAACGATGTCGTGGCTTTCCTGTGCCCAGGCGATCGGGTCGAGCGGGGTAAGGATATCGACGCCATTGAGTGGGATTTCCGAGGCCAGCTCGTCAGCGAAATAAGACCAGCGTGTCGCTTCCGGCGCCCAACCCCATTGTTCGCTCATATAGTCGAGAATGATCTCGCTATCCCAGACCCGGTGAAAATTGGTGTGGCGTTCGCCGCGCCAGAGCACTTCGATATCATTGCCGCCGCGATCACCCTCGATCGAGACATGCATGGGCTGGTGAATATCGCCGAGCCAGTGGGCGAGGAATTTCAGGGCTTCGAGGCGCTCGGCATCGGTGCGGGCACGATCGAGAAAGACGCCGGCATGCAAGCTGATGGCAGAGGTGATGCAGCCATCCTCGGCGCAATCCTCGGCATCGACTTGCGGATCATTGCGGTCTTGATTGATGTAATGCCAGGTCCGCGTGAATTCATGGGTCGAGCGTGAGGCCGCATCGGCCCAGGAACAGATATCGCGGAAATTCTCGAATTCCGGATCGAGCATCACCAGCCGGTCGACTTCCGTGCGCGCCTCATCGCTGAGATAGCGATAGGCCAGATCACAAACGATGCGATGGCCGTCCGGGCCATAAGCCGCCGCGGGAGAAACGCTGAGCGCGGCAGCCGCAAGGCCGCCCGCCACGAGAGCACGCAGGAATGACATTGATTACCGCCCTGGAGATTGCGCGGCCGCCCGCCGCCTGGATGTCCCCTCTCTAGGTCAGACGGCGCCGGCCCTCCACTATGTCAGGCGGGCGTTATCGCCAAACTAAACCGGGGATTTCAATTTGGACCTGGTGCCGAAGCGCGCAAGGTCCGAAGCGGGCTGATCTGCGGCAATGCGTCGCTTGACCGCGCGCGCAGCGAAGGCAAGGCTCGATCCATGAACAAGCTCGACTCCGCCCACAATATCGATGACTTGCGCGCGCTCGCGAAAAAGCGCCTGCCGCGCATGGTCTTCGACTATATTGATGGCGGCGCCGATGATGAGGTTACGCTACGGGCCAATTGCTCGCGCTTTGACGCTTATGCGCTGAACTGGAAGGCGCTGGTCGATATCGCCAGTATCGACATGACGACGACCGTGATGGGCTCGCCCTGTGCGGCGCCGATCATCGTCACCCCGACGGCCGCCCAGCGCCTCTTCCATCCGCGTGGCGGCGAGACGGCCGTGGCCCGCGCCGCCGCGGCTCACGGGCTGATCTATTCCCTCTCCACGCTCGGCTCGACCTCGATCGAAGCCATCGCGGCGGAAACCGACGGGCCGAAATGGTTCCAGGTCTATGTCTGGAAGGACCGCGCCATCGTCGAAGCCTCGCTCGAACGCGCGAAGGCTGCGGGCTTTACCGGCCTGATCCTGACCGTCGATGTGCCCGTTGCCGGCAATCGCGAGCGCGATCTGCGCAACCGCTTCACCGTCCCGCCCAAGATTAATCCCGAAACCGTCGCCCAGGTACTGGCCCGCCCCGGCTATCTGTTCGACATGCTGACAACGCCGAAGATCACGCCAGCCAATTTCGCCGACAAGACGCCGGAAGGCGACGGAATCATGGGCTATATCAACCGCCAGTTTGACCGCACTGTCACCTGGGAAGATGCCCGCTGGATGAAACAGGTCTGGGGCGGACCCTTCGCGATCAAGGGCATTGTGCGGCCCGATGATGCCCGCCGCTGCGTCGATATCGGCGCCGATGCGGTGTGGATCTCCAATCATGGCGGCCGCCAGCTCGACGGCTCGACCGCGACGATCGATGCCCTGCCCGACATTGTCCATGCCGTAGACGGCCAGGCCGAGATCATACTTGATGGCGGCATCCGCCGCGGCACCGATATCATCAAGGCGCTGGCGCTCGGCGCCCGCGCCGTGGCGATCGGCCGCCCCTATCTTTACGGCCTCGGTGCCGCCGGTGAAGCCGGTGTCCACCGCGCCCTCGAATTCCTCACCACCAGCCTGGAACGCGATCTGGCCCTGACCGGGGCGGCACGCCTGAGTGATCTGGGCCCGGACTTCGTTCGCCACCCGCCTCTCTGACCCTCCTCACAGGAAAGAACGCCATCATGTTCGCAGCCGAAAGCCTGGTCCGGACCCTGATCAATCAGGGCGTCGAAGTCTGTTTCACCAATCCCGGCACGTCGGAAATGCACATGGTTGCGGCCCTCGACCGGGTCGAGGGCATGAAATCCGTGCTGTGCCTGTTCGAAGGTGTCGCAACGGGGGCCGCCGATGGTTATGCCCGCATGGCCGGAAAGCCGGCCTGCACCCTGCTGCATCTCGGCCCCGGCGTCGGCAATGGTCTGGCCAATCTGCACAATGCGCGGCGCGCCTTCGCGCCAGTCGTCAATATCGTCGGCGATCATGCCGTGGCGCATGCCGGGCTCGATGCACCGCTGACCAGCGATGTCGCCGGCGTCTGCGCGCCGATGTCGCGCTGGGTCGGCATGGTTAATCTCGCATCCGAAGTATCAACCATGGCGGTAGAAGCTGTGCGCCAGTCCTACGGGCCCGAACGCGGTGTGGCCAGCCTTATCCTGCCGGCTGATTGCGCCTGGTCCGACCAGGAACCCGATGTAATCGAAGCGGTCACCCTGCCGCCTTTGCGCCCGGTTGACGATTCCGCCATCGACGCTGCGGCGAATGCCCTGCAGGCCGCGAAATCGCCCATCCTGTTTCTCGGCAATGAGGCCTGTCTGGAAGGCGGGCTCCAGGCCGCCGCGCGGATCGCTGCCGCAAGCGGCGCGCGACTCTTCATGGACACATTCGTCCCCCGCATCGCGCGCGGCCATGGCCGCCCCTCCCCGAAGCGCCTGAGCTATCTCGGCGGCGAGGCCATCCAGGAACTGGCCGATTGCGACCTTTTGCTGATTGCCGGGACCAAATCACCGGTCGCCTTCTTTGCCTATCCCGGAGAGCGCGGCGAATTTGCTCCCGAAGGCGCGCAAACCCTTACACTGGGTGGCCCGGCCGACGATATCATCGCCGCGATGGGGGCGCTGGCAGACCGCCTCGGGCCGGCGAAAGCCGTACCGGCACCGGAACGGTCGCAAATGCCGAAAATCTTCCCGGACGAGCCCCTCAATCCCGGCTATGTCGGCATCTCCATGGCGCGCCACATGCCGGAGAATTCCATCCTGTGCGACGACGCCACCACATCGGGAATGGGCGTATTTCCCTGGACGGATAACGGGCCGAAGCATGACTGGCTCTGCCTGACCGGCGGCGCGATCGGTGCCGGCATGCCGCAGGCGGTCGGTGCTGCGCTGGCCTGTCCGGAGCGCCAGGTCTTTGCCCTGTGCGGTGACGGTGCCGCCGCCTATACCCTGCAGGCCCTGTGGACGCAGGCGCGCGAAAAGCTGGACGTCATCAATATCGTCTTCGCCAATCATTCCTATCTGGTGTTGAACTTTGAACTGGCCCGCGTCGGCGCCGGCGAGCCGGGGCTGTCGGCCCAGCAAATGCTTTCGCTGGACAATCCGAAAATGGACTGGGTCAAGCTGGCTGAAGGTTTTGGCGTCCCCGGGGTTCGCGCGCGAACCGCCGGTGAATTCGATACCGCCCTGGCCGCCGCTATCAAGGCTGGCGGACCGCAATTGATCGTCGCTGAAATCTGATTGGCGCTGGCGCTATCGCCTGCCGCCGGAGGCCCGGCGCAGAGGCTCCCCCGGAGGACGTCCGAGCTGACGCGCCAGGGTCTGACGCAAGTCGGCGACCCCGATTGGCTTGCTGATATAGTCGCAGAAACCGGCCTGGGAGAGCTCGCGCCTGTCCTTGTCCGAAGTCAGCGCGGTGGCGGCGATCACCGGGACCGCGGCCGTCGCCGGATTGGCCTGCAGCCGGTCAATCGTCATGAAGCCGTCCATTTCCGGCATCTGGATATCCATCAGAATAAGGTCATAGGATTTCGACCCGGCCATCGCGATCGCTTCGGCGCCACTGCCGGCGCAATCGATATCAACATGCTCGCCGACCACCGACTGTCCAAGCATCGCCGCTAGAACCAGCTGGTTGGTCTTGACGTCATCGACCGCGAGGATCGAGACAGGCCTGCCGGCTTGCACCGCCGGAACCATGATCTCGGCAGGGACGGATTTTGCGCCAGTGCTGGGCCAGCAGCGAAGCGAAAGGGTAAAGCGCGAGCCAATACCGGCCTGGCTTTCAACGCTCATCCGGCCCCCCAGGCGGTCCGCCAGCTTGCGGCAGATCGCCAGTCCCAGCCCGGTGCCTCCATATTTGCGGGTCGTCGAGCTGTCGGCCTGGCTGAAGGCATTGAAAATGGTCGCCTGCTTGTCCTCGGCAATGCCCTCGCCGCTATCGCTGACCGTCAGGACAGTCTCGACACGGCCATCGGCCTCGGCGGGGCGTTGCGACAGCTCGACCGTGATTTGCCCGGCGCTGGTAAACTTCACTGCATTTCCAAGGAGATTATTGAGGATCTGGCGGATGCGCAGCGCATCGCTGATCAGGAGCGGCGCAACGATATCGTGCTCGGCAAAGTCGAGCGTCAGCCCCTTGGCTTCCGCCTGCAGACGCCAGTGCCCGGTGACACTTGCCGCCAGGGCAATGATATCGAGTTCAATCGCATCATACTCCATAGCGCCGGCTTCGATTTTCGACAGATCGAGAATATCATTGAGCAATTCCAGCAGGTTTTCGCCGGATTCATTGATCACGGCGAGGCCTTGGGCTTGGCGTTCGGTCAACCCTGCATCGCCCTGCAGAACCCGCGTCATGCCCAGAACGCCGTTCAATGGCGTGCGGACCTCATGACTCATCGTCGCTAGAAACTCGGATTTTGACAGATTGGCGGCCTCGGCCGCGGCCAGCGCGAGCTGTAGCCGTGCATTGGCGTCCTCGAGATCCGCGTTGGCCGTATGCATGGCCGAACGAAATGTCGACCCCAGGAAGACAACCCACAATGTGGCAAAGCCGGTAACAATTGCCAGCACCGCCACCAGATCGGGCGGAATCAGCTCAAACGCCGTGCCGGCCAGACGCTGGCTGGCGAACACGACCATGGCCAGAAGCACGACAAAAATCGCCCCCGCTGCCGCGACGGCACGCGCGCCCCAGGCGACATAGACTCCCAAGGCGATGCCCGGCAGATAGATCATCGCTGGCGGAAACCCGCCCCGATTGCCCCAGACTGCGCCCAGCAGGGTCAGGATGGTCGCGGCCAGGACAAGCGCTATGGTCAGATTCGGCCGGCGGAGCTTCAAACCGGCCAGTCCAATCACCGCAAACACGAGACCGGAGGTCAGTCCGAGCACAGCCATGCCAGGACGGCCCTCGCCCGAAAGGACGAGAACGGCAACATTGATCAGGGCGGTGGCGACCATGATGGCGGTAAACGCCAATGCGACGCGATACCGGATCGAGCGATCGAAGCCGGTATCGGCATCGACGCCGATCATCCTGTCGAGGCGTTTCCAAAGAATGGCTAAATTCTCCCTTGTAGAGGAATGATAAAGCCCCAAGAGCCGTTAAATTTCGATGAGTTGAATTTTTCATGAGTCGCGCAGGCATGGTGTTGGACAGTTCCGGCCCGGCGGCAGCCAATATCACGCGCGCGATTGTGGTTGCCCCCCGGATCGTGCCAAACGGGACCGGTGCCCGGCCCCATCCAGATGGGGCCGTTCCCGGGGCGGCCGGGATCCCGAACGACGCACGTAAGGAGCCTATCGCGATGACTGCACCCGGCGATGACAGAAATCTGATCGACGAATACCGCAATATCGCCGCGATCGTTGCGGCGCTGGCGCTCCTGCAGGCAGCGACAGGTGCCATTTCTGTGGTCGGCCCCCTGACCCTGATTGCCCAGGGCGCCTCGACCTGGACAATTGGCGCCATCGCCTCAAGCTACGCCCTTGGCTTCGTCGTCGGCGCCCGACTCGCGCCGGCGGAAATCCGGCAGATCGGCCACATCCGTGCGTTCGCGGCCTTCGCCGCCGGCGGCTCTCTCGCCGCAGCCGCCCTCTATATAAGCCCTCACCCGGCCTGGTGGATGCTGATGCAGGCCCTGATCGGCCTGTGTGCGGCCGGACTTCTGGCCTCCGGGGAAAGCTGGATTGCCGGCGCCGCCCCCGCCGCGCGCCGCGGCGCCGTACTTGGCTTTTATCTGGTAACCTCGAAGCTGGGCTTCATGGCCGGCCCTTTCCTCGCCGCCTTTGCCAGCCCCGGCAGCGCCGCCGCCTTTCTGATCGTCAGCGCCTTGTTCACCGCAAGCCTGATCCCGGTCTCGGCCACGCGCCGGGCCGAGCCGGCGCCTCCCAGCGCCGAGCCCTTCGGACCCATGCGGCTCTGGGAGACGGCGCCCTCGGCCGTGATTGCCGCCTTCATTGCCGGTATCGTCAATGGTGCTGTCTTGCAGCTTTACGCCGTCTTCGTCACCGATCTGACGCCGGATTCGGCGACCGCCGTGTCAGCGGTCTTCAATGCGGCGATGATTGGCGGTGCCGTCCTGTCACAATGGCCGGCCGGTATTGTCTCCGACCATATTGATCGACGCGTCGTGATCGCCGTACTCGCAGCGGTCAGTGGCCTCGCGGCCGGCCTGCTTGCCCTGTTCGGGATGCAATTGGCTCTGCCCGCCGTCTTCGCACTGGCCGCCATCTGGGGTGCCGGATCGCTTTCCTTCTACGGTGTCGCCGTCGCCCATGCCGCCGACCGCGCCGAGCCCGGTCAGGCGGCCAATATGATGTCCGGAATACTGATGCTCTGGGCCACCGGCTCCATGCTCGGCCCGGTCCTGGCGGGCGGCGTGATGAGCCTGACGGGCGTGAGCGGGCTCTTCATGTTCGCCGCTGTCGGCCTGTTCGTGCTCACACTTGCCATGCTCTACCGCCGCGCCGGTACACGTCAGGTGCCCGATATCGACAAGGGCGAGTTTGCCCCGAGCGCCGCGACCAGCATGTCGGCCCCTGATCTCAACCCGATGAGCGCCGAGGATGAGGCCGAGACCGAGACCAATCCATCCTGATCGGGCGGGTCAGCCTGCAGGGCGGGCCACACCTCTGTGACAAGCGGGGTATTATGCTAGGTTCTCCTGAAAGCAAATGAAAACATACACTAACGGTCGACTGAAAAACGCCACGGAATGATAAATCGAGATCGCAAAGCACCCACCGAATTCATAAATAGAACTTGAATAACCTCCGGAATTATTTCCAGACTTTCCGGCGTAGATTATTTTAAACGCACCTGCATCTCTTGCTTTTTCTCGTAATTTCTTTATTTGATCGCACTGAATTTCCACTCAATCCACCCACCGGACTCAATCGTCACGAGGAGACTGACCCCCCTATGAATCATGGCCAACGCCCCAACCGCATCGCCGCTTTCGCCGCCGAAAAAGTCAATATCCAGCAATTGCAGGACGCTTCCGAGACCTTCGGCCGCCATAACCGGCGCCTGACCCTGGTCTCCGACCAGCAAGCCGCACTTCGTGGCTATAACGGACCGTCCGAACTCAATTTCGCGATCACCGAGACGACGGCTGAAATGGATGCGGGCGATTATGAAGCGCTGGTCCTGCTTGAAGGAGCCCTGCTGCTAGACGCCAGCGCCCACGCGCTGATCAAGCTTTTCCTGGCCGCCGACAAGCCGGTCATCGCCCTGGCCGGCAGCGCCAGCCTTTTGTCCGCTCACACCAAGACCGCGATCGACGCGCCGGAATCGGCCGCGGCCATCCTCGGCGGCAATCTCTACGTCAATGCCGATGAGGATTGCGATCTCAAGATCGTCGAAGCTATTGCCAAGCATTTGCTGGCAACCAATGGCGGTGCCGCACCGGAAACCAAGCGCCGCGCCGGCGGCCGCTACTAGCACACGCCGTCACTTTGATTCGACCGGAGGCCCGCCCGCCCCTCATGCCTGAGGACGGGGGCGGGCCTCCGGCGTTTCGGCCCCGATCATCCGGCGATCGCGGGCCTGTCGATAGTCAGCCCTGCCCGACAAGCTTGCGACTGAATTTTGATCGCGGCACGTATAGACTCCGATAACCGCATCACCGGAGCCGAGCTTGTCCTTTCGCCGTATCGTTTTCTGGTCCCATCTCAGCGTCGGCGTCACCGCCGGTCTGATCATCTTCCTGTTGTCGATCACCGGCGTCTTGCTGACCTATGAGCGGCAAATTCTGGGAATGGCCGAAGCCCGGTTGAGCCCGGCCTCGATGAGCGGCGAACAGATGACAGCGGACGAGCTGGCCCTGATGGCCGGCGAAATCGCGGGCCAGGCGAGACTTTCCCTTGTCTACCACCGCGATCCGGCCCGCCCCGTCGAGCTCAATGCCGGTCGCGGACGCACAACGCTGATCGATCCCTATCGTGGCGAAACAATCGAAAGCGCCGCAGGCCCGGCACGCGACTTCTTCCGCGCCGTCACCAGCCTGCATCGCTATCTGGCGCTGAGCGGCGAGTCTCGCGCGACCGGCAAGGCGGTCACCGGCGCGGCCAATCTCGCCTTCTTCTTTATCTTGGTCAGCGGCGTCTATCTGTGGTGGCCCAGGGCGTGGCGCTGGTCATTCGTCAAACTCAATCTCTTGTTTCGCGGCAATTTGCCCAGCGCCAAGGCGCGCGATTACAACTGGCATCATGTCTTCGGCATCTGGGCCCTGATACCGCTGCTCGCCGTGGTGATTTCCGGCGTGGTGATCTCCTACCCCTGGGCGGCGAGCCTGGTGGAACGCGCCTATGGCGACGGCCCCGCCGCCCTGGCGGTGTCAGCCGATGGCGATGATGCCGATGCCTCCGGCCAGAACATGGCCGCATCCGGCCCGACTGCAGAGCTGCAGGCCATGCTCGAGGCCGCCCGGCAGGTCGACCCGGATTGGCGCACCATTGCCATCGCCCTGCCGGAGACGCCCCGGGCACCGCTGGTCGAACTGACCATCGATACCGGCAATGGCGCGCAATTTGACCGCAAACGCCTGCTCACCTTTGATTACCGCGATGGCAGCCTGCTGACCGATGTCATGACGGCTCAAACCCAGACACCGGCCCGCCGGGCCCGGATCTATCTGCGCTTCCTGCATACTGGCGAAGTCTATGGCTGGTGGGGACAAACCCTCGCCGGGCTGGGCTCTCTGGCCGCCCTCTTCCTGGTCTGGACCGGGCTCGCCCTCGCCTGGCGGCGGCTGGTCATGCCGGCCTGGCACCGGCGTGGGCAGTAGACAGGGCGGAGGGCCACCAGGGCGGGCGAATTTTCGCCTCGTTTCGAATCCATAGTCCGCCGCTCGCCCGACCACACCGGAGTCTCCATGGACGTCCTACGCATCCTTCTCTCGATCCTCATCCCGCCACTCGGCGTATTTTTGCAGGTCGGGATTGGTCTACAATTCTGGATCAATATACTGCTGACCCTGCTCGGCTATGTCCCCGGTGTGCTTCACGCCGTGTGGATTATCGCCAGACGCTAGGATGCGGACGCTGATTGATGTCTGATGACCAAAATCAACGCCCGGTCCAAGCCGGAGGCGAGGATGGCGACAGTGAGGATGGCGCGCGCGAACTGGCCCGCCTGGAATCACTCGCCGACTGGCTCGACACGCGCTTTCGTATTCCCGGCACCTCGATCCGTTTCGGGATTGACGGCCTAGTCGGCCTCGTCCCCGGTCTCGGCGATCTGGCGATGCTGGCGCCGGCCTTCTATCTGATCGCGCGCGCTGCCAGCTTGGGCGCGCCGCTACATGTACTCGCGCGCATGCTGATCAATACCTCGCTCGACCTGGTGATCGGCGCCATCCCGCTCGTCGGCGATATTTTCGACGTCGTCTTCAAGGCCAATCGCCGTAATACGGCGCTGCTGGCGCGGTTTCTGGAGCGGAAGAAGGCCAGGCGCATCCGGTAGCCGAGCCATCGGGCGAGCGCGACTGGGCGCCAGCGCCGCACTGGCAGGTCCAGCGCTCCGATTGTCTGGCCTCAGACTGTCCGCTAAAAGGCCAAATGACAAACAACTCTCCGATCGCTCTGAAAGCCTACGAAACGCTCGCCAAATCCTATGCGGCCAAGGCCGAGACCAAGGCTGAAAACGGCTATAATGAACATCCGGCCATTCGCTCCATCATAGGTTCGGCACAGGGCCTGCGTGTCCTTGACGCCGGATGTGGCCCCGGATTCCTGTCCCGCGACCTGCTTGAGGGCGGCGCGGCATCCGTCTCGGCATTCGATCTCAGCCCCGCCATGCTTCGCATCGCTTCGGAACGGCTGGGGGATCGGGCCAAACTCTTCGTAGCCGATATGGGCGAGCCGCTCCCCATGCTGGGTGATGACAGCTTCGACCTGGTGGTCGCGTCACTGGCCCTCGATTATGTGCGGGACTGGAGCATTCCACTCGCCGAATTCAGGCGCGTCCTGACCAGCCAGGGCCGCCTGGTCATCTCCGTGCAACATCCGATGGGGTCCTACGAATGGTTCAAGCCAGAGACGGCCTTCGGCGTGCACTATTGCGAGGCGACTTGGCGCGGTTTCACTAACGAGCCCGTGGTCGTGCCTGACTATTACCGGTCCTTCGAAGAGATCATCAATCCGATCCTCACTGCCGGTTTTTCACTGCAAGGGCTGCACGAAACCCGTCCCGTCGCGGCCCTCAAGGACATCAACCCCCGGAAATATGCCCAGGGCATGACGCAGCCGACCTTCATGGTGATTGATGCGAGGCTGGCTTGAGCGCGTGCACGCTCGTCAGGCTTGCCGGGGAGCAATAGGGAGCCATCCCTGCGGGCGCACCGGCTTATCCCCCACCCTCTCCAATTATTCCACGTCATCCCGGCGAAGGCCGGGACCTCGACATGACAAGCGCTTGGCCCGGGCGATCGAGGTCCCGACTTTCGCCGGGATGACGATAAATCGTCAAACTTATCCCCACCCCTTCAACCTGCGAGTATGCTCACAGCGTTCCGGTCGCACGGGAGGCACGAGCTCAGTCATTCGCGGCGGTGGGAGCGTGGAGCTCGTCCGGGCAGAGGGGTGACATCCTTGCGCTCTGGTGAGGCCATGATCGGGGAAGGGCAGCATGAATGCTCGACTGTTCGTCCACGGTCATTTCGAGGCAGGGCCCGCGAGGGACCTGAGTAAATCTCCACGTGCGGGACGTCTCGGATGCCCCCAAAACTTACTCAAGAACCGGCATTCGCCGGCGTCCCGCACACCTCCCAAACCGGGAAGGCCCACTCAAACCTCCAGCGGCAAGCCGCGTGGAGATTTTCGTGCGGGAAAAAGGGAAAATGGTAGGCCCGGAGGGACTCGAACCCCCAACCAAGCGGTTATGAGCCGCCGGCTCTAACCAGTTGAGCTACAGGCCCGCTCGACAAGCGAGGCCGTCATCGATACTGCGTCTTGCCGCGCAGGCCAAGACGTTGCGGCAGATGATCTCAGTGTGCAGCAGCGCGGCGCCGTTTCGGGCCGATGCTGAAGACCACAAGCTGCGCCAGAAGGACGAGGGCCAGGATGATCAGTTCGATCTGGTCACGCAGCCAGAAACGCAGGCTATCGACCTCACTCCAATAGTCCCGCGATGCCCGCGTCGTCGCCGAAGTGCCGTCCCGCGGCAGACGGGCCGGGATCACGGCGGCCGCCAGTTGCGGCGAGACAAATTCATAGCCCATCGCCTGCAAGGATGTGGTCAGTTCGGTCAGGCGTGCCGGGTCGAGATACCAGTGGAAGAAGAAGCTGGCATAATTGTCGCGCAGAACGAGATTACGCCGGGCTGTCTCCAGCATCGCCTCCATGGAACGCCCGTGGATACTCCCCTCCGGGGCCCAGTTCCCCAAGGTTTCCGGCAGGATCACATCGCCGCGGATATCGCGGACCGGATAGGGGAAGAATTGCTTGCTGTAGAGCGCATCCGCACCGTCCGAATCGCCGGAGGCTTCGCCGCCAAAATACAGCACCCGTTCCAGCCGGGCCGGAAAGCGTTCCCCCATCGCGCTATAGGCCGATTGTGAGGCTGCGTAATGCGGCGATGTGAACAGCCAGGGCTGCGGCAGGCCAGCCATGTCCCAATTGGCAAAGGCCAGATCGAGACGGTCATCCCAGTGCGCTTCGCTGTCATTCTCGAGCGGTCCGAGCAGATCGAAGCGGCCGGACGAGTCGAGCCCGGCGCGGAAGAATTCATAATCGCTTCCGCTGACGCCAAAACCCGGATTGGGGATGTTCGCATGCTGGTGGGTCTGGCCGTGCATGATCAGTGTGCCTCCGGCCCGCGCCATATCGCGCAGGGCGCTGGCCAGATAGGGGCGTTCATTGAGGCTGAAACGGCGCTCGCGGCCATTGGAAAAATGGCCATTCGGATCAACGAATGTGTCGTACACGGTCGCGGCAAAGGGCACATTGAGCGCCTCGATCGACGCCAGCAGCGTGCGGATCTGCGCCGGGTCGGCGTCCGGTCCGATATCCTCGATCCGCATCAGGGCCTGGCGCACATCCGGCGCATCCGGCGCCAGGGTGCGAGACAGGATATCGGCGAAGACCAGGTAGCGATCATCTTCACTCGCATAGGGCATCGGGCTTTCACTGACCCAGGTCAGCGCTCCGGAACGCAGGGCCCAAGGCATGAGCTCGCCATCCTCGGCTTGCATTTGCGCCAGAATTTCAACGCGTTCCGGATCAGTGACGTGAATTTCGGCAACCAGGTCCATGCTGCCGGGATTACGGGTGAAGTGTTCTCCGCGATAGACGACATCCGGAAACGCCTTGGTCGTCGCGGCCTCGGCCAGCCAGCCGATCTGCGCCGCCAGTCCAGGCGCTGCTGCCTGCAGGCTCGCAGGATCGGGCTGAATCCATACCGTGGTGCCCTCGCCATTGATCGCATCGTCCAGCAAGGCGGGCGGCAGGCTCTGACCATAGGTCGAATTCACCACGATCAGGGCATCATGCCCGCTGCGATCATTGGGTTGATATTCTGAGATCGCCGCCAGCGCTGCCTCGGCATGACGCCCGGCGAGATTGGCAATATTGACCGCGTGCAATTCGCCCAGCGCGTGATCCTCGCCCTCATCGGGATAGAGGACCAGAACGCTGGAGCGCTGCGGCATGGAGGCCGCTTCCGTGTCCGCACTGATCTCGCCATGCAGCGGATAAACCAGTGCGCCCCAGAGCGCGGTCAGCAATATTGTCAGGCGGACTATCATTGGAAGGCGTGCTCCCCAGCATCACAAGCTCCCTATCTTGCGGCCGGGTGCGTTCAAAGCTGGGTGCAAATGCGCCAAGATTGCGGCGGTCAGGGGTCATTCCGGGGCGTTGTCGTTCAGCTTGCAGACAGGTTGGCTGTGCCTGACTCGCCGCGACAATCCTACCGGCGTGATCGATATCAGCCTATGATCATCACCTCGGACCAAACCGACCCACAACCCAGGAGCCATGATTCATGATTCGCGCCCTTCTTGCCTCCACCGCCTTGGTGCTCGCCGCCAGCCCGGCTCTGGCCGAAGACCTCAACCCGACGCTCTCATTGTCGGCCACCGCCGATGTCCAGGTCGCGCCGGATTACGCCACGGTCCAGTCCGGCGTTGTCACCCGCGCCGCCACCGCCCAACTGGCTGTGCAGGCCAATGGCCGCGCCATGACGGCCGTCTTCGAGGCCCTGCGCCGCGCCGAAGTGAGCAGCGACGATATCCAGACCTCGCAATTGAGCGTCACCCCGGTCTATGCCGACCGCACGGAACCCAATCGGAACCAGTATGAAATCATCGCCTATGAGACCCGCAATACCGTGACGGCCAAGGTGCGCGACACCACCCGCGTCGGCAATGTGATCGACGCCATGGTCTCTGCAGGTGCCAATAATATCCAGGGCGTCAGCTTCGGAGCCGAGGACACATCGGTGGCGATGGACCAGGCCCGCCGCGATGCGATCGCCAGCCTGCTGGCACGCGCCCGCCTGTTCGCTGATGCAGCCGGGTTCGAATTGTGCGGGATCACCCGGATGAGCGAAGACTTCGCCCGTTCGCCGCAACCGATGATGATGGCGCGGCTGGACTCGGCCTCGACGCCGGTTGCCGCCGGTCAGCTATCGATCAGCGCCACGGTCAATGCGGACTTCTGCATCGTAACTGACTGATCAGGCCGCTGCAGGCTTGGCCACGACCTGGTTGTGTTCGTCGAACAGAACCACAACCGGGTCGTGCTGGCGCGCTTCCGCCTCATCCATATCAGCATAGGCGACGACGATGATGCGATCGCCGATCTGGGCCAGACGGGCCGCAGCGCCATTGATACCGAACACGCGGCTGCCGCGTGGTGCCTCGATGGCATAGGTGGTGAAACGCTCGCCATTGTTGATATTGAGCACATCGACCTGCTCATGCGGCAGGATCCCGGCGGCCTCAAGCAGGTCGCGATCGATCGAGATCGAGCCTTCATAATGCAGGTCCGCCTGGGTCACGGTGGCCCGGTGCAGTTTGCATTTCATCATGGTGAGACGCATCGCGCTCAACTCCGTGCGGATTATTGCTGCACTGCACATACGTGTCCCCGCCTCCGATTTCAACGGCCAGACGCGCCGAAATCCTCAGTGCCCGGCGGCGCGAGATGAATGGCGACCAACTCACGGTTTCAATCAAGGTTCATGCGAGGGGTTGGAAAATAGTGTATCTTGGAGACCTCGGGAGGGTGGAATGATCGGAACGCGCAAGCTTTTGACCCCATTGGCGCTGGCACTGCTCGCCAGCAGTGGCACACAAGCCCAGACCTCGGCGCCGCCCAACCCGGCGATGGTGCAACAAAGCCAGCCGGCAACCCGACCGGCCAGCCCGCAGGCACCGCGCACAATTGCGGTCAATTGGGACCAGGCCCGGGCTGACGCCCGCCGCCAGGGCGTCGCCAATAATCAAGCGGCCGCTGCCGTCCGCGTCGCGCCGGAAATGCCCCGCCCCAGCAATAGCGAAGCCAGCGAGGTCGCCACTACGCGGCTGCCCGTGCTGGTCCCCAATATGGCGATATTGAGCGACACGCCGCCACCAAGCGTCCTGCTCTTCCCACGCACCGATTTCTACACCCTGTCGATCACCGGTGATGGCCTCGTGATCGAAGTCTTCGGCACCCGCCTCGCCCATGCCGTGGCGCCCGACGCGGTCACCGCGCGGCAATTACGGGCGACCGGGCCGGACGAATTGCGTGTTTCGGCCACCGAATATGGTCAGGTGGCCGATTTCAATCGCTATGGCGCCGCCTATAGCGTGACGCTGGAGTGCGACAATCCGCAAAGTGATCCGCGGTGTGCCGATGATGTTCTGGTGCGCCGTCTGGCTCGCTCGCTGATCATCGCCGCCGGATCGCCCGGCGAGGGAGGCTGATCATGTCGACCCGCGAGGCAGAGCGTGCCTTGGCCGCCGCAATTGCGGCTGCTGGTATCGCCGCCATGCTATGGTGGCCGGCAGGGACTGGCATCCCGGCCGGGCCCGCGCCTGACGCGACAGTTCTGGAAGAGGCGCCCGACGAAGACATCATCGAACCGGAGGCCGAACCGGCCCCGGCCGATGATCCCGTCGAGGAGGCCGCGGCGGAACCGGAGTTTACCGAGCCCGAACCGGTCGAGGAATTACCCGCCCCGCCGCTGCTGGACGATGCCGGCATCGCCTTCAGCTGGATGCCGGCCGGAGATCTGGTCGAGGCGTCCGGCACCGGCCAGCCCCTGCAGATCAATTACGCGCCGGACATGCGCTTCCCGATCGAGGCTGGCCAAGCCTATGCCAATAGCCAAGTCTATGGCTATGGCGGCTATCTCGGCCCTGCCGGCGGCCAGTGCAATGCGGCCAATTACGGCTATGCCTGGCGCGATAATTTCTGCGAGACGCGCGGCTATGGCACGCCGATGTGCCCGAGTGGCCATGGCCATCAAGGCCAGGATATCCGCCCGGCGACATGCCAGGACGGCGTCCACCAGGCGCTCGCAGCTGCCGATGGCACCATCACTTCGATCGGCAGCTATTCAGTACGCCTGATGAGCGATGATGGCGTGCGCTACACCTATCTGCATCTCGACAAGCCCAGCCTGCAGGTCGCCGTCGGCGACCACGTCACGCGCGGGCAGGCCATCGGTTTCGTCTCCAACGAATTCGGCGGCACGGCAACCACCATCCATCTGCATTTCGAGATCAAGATGGCGGTCGAGACCGGCGGCGGGATCCAGAACACCTCGGTGCCGCCCTATCTGGCGCTGGTCGACAGCTATCAGCGTCTGCTTGAGGGCGAGGAAGACTAGCCCCGGTATTTGCGCTCAAACATCGAACCCGAAACTGTTTTCACAACACGCCAGCAATGGTGGCCCTCCTGAAAGGATATCGGCAATGACATTACGGACCTGGCTCACGGCGGCGCTCACAGCGCTGACCCTGAGCGCCTGCAACGACACCGCGCGCGATGACAATGACTATGGCGCTGTCGCCGAAGATGCTGCCATCATGACCGGTGGTTTCGAACGGTCCCGGGCCGCCGAAGCCCCCTTACCGGCACCGCCGCCGCCCGCACCGGGCAGCGCCCCCGCCGATGGAGTTGTCGAACGGCTGATTGCCTATCGTTATGACTACCGGTTCGAAACGCCCGCCGCTGCCACGCCGGACCTGGTCGCCAGCCACCAGGAAGCCTGTACCAGTGCCGGCGCCCTGCAGTGCCAGATCGTCTCCGCCAATATCTATAATGATGGCCGCGGCTCGATCTCGGCCAGCGTGCAATTGCGCGCCAGCCCGGCCTGGGTCGAGGCCTTTCGGGACGGACTTGAAGCCGAACTGGAAACAGCCGGCGGACGGATCCAGAACCAGTCGCAATCGGCGGACGACCTCACATCGGCGATCTATGACCTGGAAGCCCGGCTTGAAGCCAAACGGGTACTTCGCACGCGACTGATCAGCTTGCTGGAACGCGAGAATGCCAGTGTCGAGGAATTGGTCCAGGTTGAGCGCGAACTGGCCAATGTCCAGGGCGAGATCGAGGGCGCGGAAGCCCAGATCCGTGTCATGCGCGGCCGTGTCTCGATGTCCGCCCTCAGCCTGAACTACGCCTCACGCGTCGAACCGGTCAGCCCGGGCGCCTTCGATCCACTCAGCAACGCCCTGACCAATGTCTTCCGTGAACTGGCTGCCGGTTTGGCCAATGTCATCACCTTCGCCGCCGGCTTCGCCCCCTGGCTTCTGGTCATCATCCCGCTCTTCTGGCTGCTGAACCGCTGGCTGCACGGCCTGTTCAAGGCACGGCGCGAGGCCAAGGCGACGAAGTCGGAATAGTCATCCTGGCCCGGCTGGTGCGATCGCGCCGGCCGGGTGTCACCCCGTCAGATGCAGCACGATCTCCCGCCGCTGCGGCCGGTCGCGGTGCTCGAACAGATACAGCCCCTGCCAGGTGCCGAGCAGCATTTCACCATGCGCCACCGGGATCCCGATCGAGGTCTGGGTCAGCGCCGCCTTGATATGCGCCGGCATATCATCCGGCCCCTCCGCCGTATGCGCCAGCCACGCCATCGACGGATCATCGCCATCGGGCACCAGCCGCCGGAAAAACTCGTTGAGGTCGCGCTGCACATCCGGATCGGCGTTTTCCTGGATGGTGAGGGAGCAGGAGGTGTGGCGCACGAAGACGGTCAGCAGGGCTTCAGCAGGATTTAACTCGGAAACGAAGCTTTGTGCGGCACGGGTGAAACCGTAGAGACCAGGGCCCGTGGTCTGGAGGGTAAGTGTGGTGAGGGGCATGGTCAGATACGGCTCTCGCGGCTGTGCCAGATGCGCAGGAGGATGAGTTCGTCGCTCTCGTCGACGATCGCATAGCGCATCACATACGCACCGGACCCGAATGGAACCAGCAACTCACGGGCACCATGCGCCTGGGACGGCGTGCCGCGCCGAGGAAAATCCAGAAGCGTCTGGGCAGCATGGATAATAGCTTCGGCGGCGCGGATCGAAGCATGAGGATCGTGAACGGCCAGAAAGACCCGCAGACGCTCAAAATCCCCAAGCGCCTCGGATGAAAGAACAAGGTTCAAAGCTTCCTGACTGGAGGCGGCCCCTCGTCGACCTTGCCCCAGCCTTCCAGCCAGGCCCGCGCTTCGTCCCATGGCACGCCGAGGCGATTTTCGCGGAACCCCGCAAGCCTTCTCTGATCCTCTTCGAGCACTTCGGGAGCCCACGCCCCGGTGCCGAGCGCGCGCTGGGCAGCGAGTTCGGTCGGCAGACCGGCCTCGTTGGCGGCCAGATCGGCAAGCAGTTCTGCAACCGTCATCTCTCGAGCGGCCGCCCGGGCCTCCAGCAAATCTGCTGTGGCCACGTCAATTTCAATCGATCTGAATTTGGCGTTCATAGCCGCATTTTACGCCGTGAACCAAGGGCTGTCGACCGCGCAGCGGTTTCTAAGGAGGAGCCTGTGATCGTAGTTGAAATTACAGAAACCTAATCACTGTCGATCATAGTCGCGTTGCAGTGATCACGCGATGGAACTGTTAGGCTTCCCTTTCGGGCCGGACTCACTCGTGGCGCATATGCACCGGCAAAATGCTTCCAATCAATTCCTGCATTTTCGTGACAGGTCGAAATGAATACCCACCCAAATCCACCAACACCGAAAAGCAAATGAAATCTTCGAACTCGGAATATCCTGCGACTTCCCGCATTCCGTTCGGCAACTTTGTGTCCCTCACTGAGATCCGTTGCCCGCATGCCCCCAGATCGTAAGCGATCTCCGCATCGCAATCCCCTCCGTAGTGCTGGGTCAAACGTGTTGTTTGAAAATCGATAAGTTCCTCGATCGACTTTGCGGTGTCATCTTTCTTCCAGAACTGCAAATAGGCAACCACGCCGCTCGTAGTCGCTTTTTCCAAGGTCTGGCCCCGGCGATACAAATAGCAGGGCGGTTGCCCCCGACCATAATTGCGGCCATCGACAACCCACCCGATCGGAGCCAAGACCACCACACCGCGGTCACCGTGATAAGGAATGGCACACTCAGCCTGAAACGGTGCGTATTCAAATAGCGGATATATATCCACTTCTATTCGCGGGGAGGCCGCTTCCGCGCGACGCTTGGCAGCATCGCTGAAGCCGACATTTGTGTAGAGAACGCCCTGATCTGCGCCTACGTCATCCAAGAAGCCCACAAAACTATCAACGTCTTTGACGTCGACCTTCTTAGAATAGAACTTGGCCTCAAACACGGTCACGATTTCGCGTCCGAATTTTTTTCGGCGCAGAACGATGTCCGCTTGCCGCTTAACGTCGGATAGACGCCCCTCTAGCTTCACGTCATGAAGGACTTCGGCGTCTTTGTATCGGACCTTCAGTTCCCCAAAGATGTCCTGCTCAAAAGATCGCCAAGCCTTCATCAGTTATCCAGGAAGCTCCGCAGCTTGCGGCTCCGCGATGGGTGCTTCAGCTTGCGCAACGCTTTCGCTTCAATCTGGCGAATCCGTTCCCGTGTCACCGAAAACTGCTGGCCGACTTCTTCCAGCGTGTGATCGGTATTCATGCCGATGCCGAAGCGCATGCGCAGGACGCGTTCCTCACGCGGGGTCAGGCTGGCGAGGACACGGGTGGTGGTCTCGCGCAGATTGGCCTGGATGGCGGCATCGATCGGCAGGATGGCATTCTTGTCTTCGATGAAATCACCGAGATGGCTGTCTTCCTCGTCGCCGATCGGCGTTTCGAGCGAGATCGGCTCCTTGGCGATCTTCATCACCTTGCGCACTTTTTCCAGCGGCATGGCGAGCTTTTCCGACAGCTCTTCCGGGGTCGGCTCGCGGCCGATCTCGTGCAGCATCTGGCGCGAAGTGCGAACAATCTTGTTGATGGTCTCGATCATGTGCACCGGAATACGGATGGTGCGGGCCTGGTCGGCGATCGAACGGGTGATCGCCTGGCGGATCCACCAGGTGGCATAGGTCGAGAATTTATAGCCGCGGCGATATTCGAATTTATCGACGGCCTTCATCAGGCCGATATTGCCTTCCTGGATCAGATCGAGGAATTGCAGGCCGCGATTGGTGTATTTCTTCGCAATCGAGATCACCAGGCGCAGATTGGCCTCGACCATTTCCTTCTTGGCGACGCGCGCTTCGCGCTCACCCTTCTGGACGGTGCGGACAATGCGGCGCAAGTCTTCGATCGGAACGCCGGCGCGCTGGGTCAGCTCGGCCAGATCGTCGCGGATCTTGGAGGCATCAACGCCTTCGCGGTCGATAAAGCGGGTCCAGGCCTTCGACGTCTTGGCCATCGAGCCCGGCCAATCCGGATTCAATTCATTGCCGAAATAGCTGTCCATGAACTGTGCCCGTGGCACGCCATGGGCATCGGCCATGCGCAACAAGCGGCCTTCGAGCGACATGCGCTCCTTGTTGATCGCATAGAGCTGTTCGACCAGGGCCTCGATCCGCGCATTATTGAGATGCATGGTGTTGAGATTGGTGACGATCGAGTTTTGCAGGGATTCGTATTTGTCCCGGCTCTGCTTGGTCAGATCCTTGCCTTCGATCCGCGCGGCAACGAGCTTGTCCTGCAGTTTGCGGAAAGCGGTGAAGTCGGTCGAGATGAGGTCGAGCGTCTCCATGACGCCTTCGCGCAACTCTGCTTCCATCGCCGAAAGCGAGAGCGTGACGCCCTCATCATCATCGTCGTCGTCTTCGTCATCATCGGACTTGGACGTGGCTTCGTCATCGTCATCATCGTCGTCTTCGTCATCACCCTTGGCCTTGGCGTCGTCATCCTCGGACTCGGCGTCCTTGTCGTCTGACTTGGCCTCGGCGTCAGCCGGCTTTGCCGCGCCGGGCGCTTGCGGGGTTGGGGTCTCGCCATCTTCGGCCGGACCGGTTTCGTCGTCTTCGTCCTGATTGGCTTCAGCCTGCTGGCTGCCATAGGTGGCGTCGAGATCGATAATGTCGCGCAGAAGGACTTCGCCTTCGTGCAATTCATCGCGCCAGACCATGATGGCTTCAAAGGTCAGCGGGCTTTCGCACAGGCCGCGGATCATCGCATTGCGGCCGGCCTCGATGCGTTTGGCGATGGCGATTTCGCCTTCGCGGGACAGAAGCTCGACCGAACCCATTTCGCGCAGATACATCCGCACCGGATCATCGGTGCGGTCGGCGGAAGTCGGGGTGTTGAGGCCGGTAATGGCACTTTTCGAGGCACCGGCGACCGCGCGGGTCTCGCCTTCTTCCTCATCATCATCATCGTCGTCGGAATCGCCGTCGCCGCTCTTGGCTGCGACAGTGGTTTCCTTGTCGTCATCGGCCTCACTGTCATTATCAACGACATTAATGCCCATCTCGGACAATTGCCCGAGCACGTCCTCGATCTGCTCGGACGAGAATTCCTCGCTCGGCAGCACCGCATTCAACTCGTCATGGGTCACATAGCCGCGCTTCTTGGCGACCTTGATCATGTTCTTGACGGACTGATCCGTCAGGTCCAGGAGAGGGCCGTCTTGGGTCTCGGAGGCGTCATTGGCTTCGGCGGGTTTGGTCATGTATTCGTCCCTGGTCGCGCCGCTGACAGGCGCCAATCGACAATATCCTACTCAGGAAGATTCGGAACGGCTGGTTTCACGTCGATAGGCTTCCACCAGCCGACGCACACCTTCCGAATCATCCCGGCCAATCTCTTCAACCAACCGCGCGCGAATCTCTTCGCGACGATCAGTCGCTTCATTTCTTTCCATATAGGCAGCCGCGAGCTTAATCCAAGCCTCACTGCGCTGTTCGCCGGAGGCTTCCGCCCCGCCAATTGCTGCCCGCATCGGTCCCCGTTCACCGTCCAACCGCCTGAGCTCCGCCGCAAAGCCCATTTCCGCAAGCTTCGCGCGTAGCCAATCCGATTGCACAGATTGTCCAGAAGAGCAGGCGTCTAGAACGGTGTCGCGTAGTAAGTCAAGCGAACCGAGAGTCAAATGCGCCAGGGTTTCAACCTGATCGGCGGCCAGTTCGGGCCATTCGATCGCGGCCAGCAACAGTATTCGAGCATCGGACGCCCCCGGCGAGCCCTTGGCAGCGCGACGCAGTTCGGCGCTCGGGCCAAGCCGCGGCAGGCCCTTTTTGCCCTTGCCGGTCCAGGGCGCGCGTTGCGGCGTAGTGCCGAACGCGGCTTCCATGCGATTGTCGAATTCGCGCTTGTATTCCGCGCGGATATCCGGCTCGGCGATTTGCGCCAGCAGGGTGCGGATGCGGCGGCGAAAGCTGGCGCGGCGATCAGGATCGTCGAGCGGCTCGACGCCAATTTCGCGTTCCCAGAGCAGGTCCGCCAGCGAACGCGTCTGCTTGAAGACCTCGCGCAGGGCCCCGGCGCCCTGCTCACGCAGGATATCGTCGGGATCCTTGCCGTCGGGCATGAAGGCGAAGCGCAGCGTGTGGCCAGCCTGCAGCAGCGGCAGGGCACGATCGGCGGCTTTCAGCGCCGCCGCCCGGCCGGCGCTATCGCCATCCAGGCACATCACCGGCTCGCCGCCGGCGCGCCAGAGCAATTGCAATTGTTCTTCCGTAATCGCGGTCCCCAGCGGCGCAACGCCCTGTTCGAGGCCCGCCCGCGCCAGCGCGATCACATCGAGATAACCCTCGGCAACGATCAGGCCGCGGATATCGGCCTTCGGGTCGGCCGCGGCCCGGCGCGCTTCAGGGAAGCGGTAGAGCATGGAGCCCTTGTGGAAGATCGGCGTTTCCGGCGAGTTGAGATATTTCGCCCTCGCCTCGCTCGAGAGGGCCCGCCCCCCGAAAGCCACCAGCCGGCCGCGCGGGTCCTGGATCGGGAACATGATGCGGTGGCGGAAACGGTCATAGGGCGAACCGCTGTCGGGCTCGATCAGCAGGCCGCATTCGACCAGATCGCCAACCGGCGCGCCGGCCGTGACCAGTTCGTCCTTCAAGGCCGTCCGGCTTTCCGGCGCATAGCCAATGCCGAAGCGGACGCAATCCTCGCCCGACAGCCCGCGGGATTTGAGGTATCGGCGCGCATCCTCGGCCGCTGGCGTGCGCAGGGCGCGCAGGTAGAAGGCCTGGGCGGCCTCCATCCATTCGACGAGGGATTTGCGATGCTGGGTGTTCTGTTGCGCCTGGGGATCGGGCGCCGGCAGGCTCAGCCCGGCCTCTCCGGCCAGCCGTTCGGCCGCCTCCATGAAAGAGAGCCCTTCCATTTCTTCCAGCCAGGTGAAGACATCGCCATGCTTGCCGGAGGCAAAGCAGTGATAGAAGCGTTTCTCGTCATTGACGAAGAAGGAGGGCGAGCGTTCCTTCTTGAACGGCGACAGGCCGACGAATTCACGCCCCTGACGCTTCAGGCTGACCGTACGGCCAATGAGGTCCGACGGGCGCACACGCGCCTTGATTTCGTCGATGAAGTCCTCGCCCAGACGCATATTGGTTCGGCTATCCTCAAAGGCCCGGCCCGGAGTGCGAACACAAGCCCGATGGGTCCGCAATCCGGGTCGGAACGACCATCATGTTCAGAAAGGCATGTTGCGCCGGAATCCCGGGCGCGTCACGCTACAATCGCAAGCCGGCCTCAAGCCTGGCCTGACCGGTGGGCGCGTCAGGCCGTACCGGCGAGCAGGTCCTTGACCTTGGCGCCGGCCTTGCCGAAATCCATCCGCCCGGCATAACGGGTTTTCAGCTCGCCCATGCAACGGCCCATATCCTTGAGACCGGCGGCGTCCAGCTCCGTAACGACATCGACAGCGGCATCGGCAATCTCGGTTTCGTCCATCGGCGTGGGCAGATATTCGCGCACGATTTCTGCTTCGGCGCGCTCGGCTTCGGCAAGATCGAGCCGGCCGGCCTTTTCATAGGTGTCAGCGCTTTCCTCGCGTTGCTTCATCAGCTTTTGCAGGATGGCGAGGATCTCGGTCTCCTCGCAGCCACAGCACCGATCTTCAGCGCGAGCAGCGATATCGCGGTCTTTGACCGCAGCAGCGATCAGCCGCAGCGTCGACAGGCGCGGTTTGTCCTGTGCTTTCAGGGCCGACTTCATATCAGTGGTGATTCGATCACGAAGAGACATCACTCAGGCTACCGTTTCTGGCGCCGCAATGCGCCTAAAATGTCAATGTTTTGATTTTGCAGTGGAATTTCTCAGAGCGGTTTCGTTTGCGCGTCTGCTCGGGTCCATTGTCTTCCAGGCTCATCCATCGAGCCGATTCTTGCGGTGCGATCATACGCCCGTTTCAAGACCGGCGGAGATATGCTGTCTTTGCCGAAGAATCAAGGCCTATCGAAATCGGCGTTGCGGGATTGACCGCGCGAGCGTCTCTGACTACCTACGCGACCGTTTGGCCGCACCCGCCTCATGGCGCGTATTTCCGACACGGCAAACCGGCTTCAGGAGCACAACCATGTCCCAGACCTCGCAGCCAAATCCGACTGGAGCCCTGGCGCTCGCCGATGGCAGCGTCTTCGTCGGACAGGGGTGTGGCGCCTCAGGGATCGCGATCGGCGAGTTATGTTTTAATACCGCGATGACGGGCCATCAAGAAATCCTCTCCGATCCCTCCTATGCCGGCCAGGTCGTCTGCTTCACCTTTCCCCATGTCGGCAATGTCGGCGCCAATAGCGAAGACGATGAAGCCGCCAGCGCGCCGGCCCGGCACGCCGCTGTCGGCATGATCAGCCGCGCGCCACTCACCCCGCCGGCCAATTACCGCGCCACGGAAAGCTTCGGCGAATGGCTGCGCACCCGCGGCATCATTTCACTGACCGGCGTCGACACCCGCGCCCTGACCCGCCGCATTCGCGATCATGGCATGCCTATGTGCGCCGTCGCCCATGACCCGTCCGGCAATATCGATATCGAAGACCTGAAAGCCAGTGCCCGGGCCGCGGCAACGATGGAAGGCCGGGAACTCGCAGCCGCCGTCACCCGCGAAGCGCCGGGCGAGTGGGATGAGAGCGCCTGGATCTGGGATAGCGGTCATGGCCAGGGCGCCGCTAGGGGCCCGCGCGTCGTCGTGCTCGATTACGGCGTGAAGGCCAATATCCTGCGCCTGCTGGTTTCCGCCGGTGCTCGCGTTGCGGTCGTGCCGGGCAATACGCCTGCCGCCGACATTCTCAAACTCTCGCCCGACGGCATCGTCGTCTCCAACGGGCCAGGCGATCCGGCAGCGACCGGCGCCTATGCCCTGCCGACACTGCGCACGCTGATCGACAGCAATATCCCGATCCTCGGCATCTGCCTGGGCCATCAAATGCTCGCCCTCGCCCTGGGGGGCCGCACCGTGAAAATGCCGCAGGGCCATCACGGCGCCAATCACCCGGTCAAGAATCACGAGACCGGCCAGGTCGAGATCGTGTCGATGAATCACGGCTTCGCCGTCGATGGTGCCAGCCTGCCCGAGGACGCAGTCGAGACCCATGTCTCGCTGTTCGACGGTTCCAATTGCGGCTTCCGCCTGACCGGCAAACCGGTCGAGGCCGTCCAGCACCATCCGGAAGCCTCCCCGGGGCCGCAGGACAGTTTCGGCGTCTTTACCCGCTTTGTCGGCTCACTGAAGGTCAGCGAACCGGCCTGACCCCCTTCCCCTGCGGCCAAATCACGGCAAGATGGCGCGATGCTCAACCGTCGCACCCTTTTCGCCGCCTCTGCCGCTTCCGGACTCGCCGCCTGCGCCCGCACCGGCACGCCGGCCGGCATGCTGCGCGTCGCGATCGAGACCCTGCCGGACAGCCTTGACCCGGCGCTCGGCGAATTCGCTTCGGCGGCGCTGGTCTACAAGCAGATCCATGCCGGCCTCACCGACTATGCCGCCGACGGGAGCGTCGCCCCCGGCATAGCGACCCGCTGGCGCGTCGCGCCTGACGGGCTGAGCTGGGTGTTCACTCTGCGCCAGGATGCGCGCTGGTCTGACGGGCACTCCCTGACAGCGCAGGATGTCGTCTGGTCGGCCCTGAGCAGAGCTTTGCCAATCTGGGCGATTTCTTCGCCGTCGCGAATGCCCGCGCCGTCCTGGCCGGGGAGATGCCGCCTGAAGCGATGGGCGTCACCGCCCTGGACGATCACACCCTCGAAGTCCGGCTCGACACACCGCTGGGACTCCTGCCGACACTGATGCGTGAATTCTACCCCTTTCCGCGCCACGCTATCGAAGCCCATGGCCGAGACTGGGTCCGCCCGGAAAACATCGTCACCGCCGGCGCCTATACCGTCACGGCCGCCAGCCAGATGAGCCTCGATCTGGCCAAGAACCCGCATTTTGCCGGCGCCGCTGGCGTCGCGATCGAACGTATCCGCATCGACGCCGTGCGCGATGCCGGCACCCGCACGCGCATGTTCCGGGCCGGCGAATATGATCTCGCCGAAAAGCCGCCGGGCAATCAGATCGGCTATTGGCGCGAGCGCCTGGGGGAAAGGTTCCGCAGTTTCGACGCGCCGATCCTGCGTTACCTGAAGGTCAATCATGCCCGCCCGGCGCTGGTGGCACCCGCGACACGCCAGGCGCTGTCCGCCGCCATTGATCGCGGTTTCATCGCGGCGAATTTCTTCGACAATACGGCGCGCGCCACCCACCGCGTGATCCCGCAGGAAGATGAGCCCCTCGATCCGGTCGATCTGCACGGCTCGCGTCTGCGCCCGACGATAGATCGCGAATTGCCCGACCGCGTGGAAATCCGCACCGTTCCCGGTGTCAGCGAACAGATCGCCATCGCCATCGCCGATGACTGGCAACGGGTCGGCGTCGAGGCGGAGCTCCTGGTGAGCTATCCAACCGATCTTTACCAGGCCATCGATAGTGGCGATTTCGACATAGCTGTCGCCAGCTTCAATCGCGGGCTCAAATCCGATCCCTTCTTCATGCTCGATCCGTTCGCGCCGAGCGGGTTTGCGGCCAATTTCAACTGGGACAGTCCTGATTTCGCAACCGCAATGGAAATGGCCCGGCGCGAGAGCGATCCGGTGGTCCGCGCCATCGCCTATCGCGAAGCCGAGCGCATCCTGCTCGCCGACCAGGCCGTCATCCCGCTTCTGCATGAGCGCGCGCACTGGCTGGTCAGCAACCGGGTCACGGGCACACGATCTGATGTGCAACCGATGTTGTGGCGCGATCTCGGCCTGGCAGACGCCTGACCGAGATCTGCCGTCAACGGATTACATGTGAAGCCTCATATAAAGTCTCGCCATGGCGGCGATTCCCGGTTAGGAACCCGCTTCAGCACTAAATCATTCCGTCCACCCGGCGCTGCCACCCGCAGCGGCAGGCCGGACGCGCGCGCACGTGAGACTGGAAACCCATGCCCAAACGCACCGACATCAAATCCATCCTGATCATTGGCGCAGGTCCGATCGTCATCGGCCAGGCCTGCGAATTCGATTATTCCGGGGTGCAGGCGGTGAAGGCGTTGAAGGCCGAGGGCTACCGGGTGATCCTGGTCAATTCCAACCCGGCGACGATCATGACCGATCCGGAGCTCGCGGACGCGACCTATATTGAACCCATCACGCCGGAAATGGTCACCAAGGTGATCGAGATCGAGCGCCCTGATGCCCTGCTGCCAACCATGGGCGGCCAGACAGCGCTCAATTGTGCCCTTGAGCTCGACCGGCGCGGCGTGCTGGATCTGTTCAAGGTCGAGATGATCGGCGCCAAGGCCGATGTCATCGATAAGGCCGAGAACCGCCAGCGCTTCCGCACCGCCATGGAAAAAATCGGCCTGGAGAGCCCGCGCTCGGCCGTCGTGCATACCATGGAGGAGGCCGAGGCGGCGATGATCGAGATCGGTCTGCCGACCATTATCCGCCCCTCCTTCACGCTCGGTGGCACGGGCGGTGGCATTGCCTATAATGTCGAGGAATTCCGCCTGATCTGCCAGAGCGGGCTCGATGCCTCGCCGGTCGATGAAATCCTTGTCGAGGAGAGCATTGTCGGCTGGAAAGAGTTTGAGATGGAAGTCGTCCGCGACAAGGCGGATAATTGCATCATCATCTGCTCGATCGAGAATATCGACCCGATGGGCGTGCATACCGGCGATTCCATCACCGTCGCCCCGGCCATGACCCTGACCGACAAGGAATACCAGATCATGCGCTCGGCCTCGATCGCCGTGCTGCGCGAAATCGGTGTCGAGACCGGCGGCTCCAATGTCCAGTTCGCGGTCAATCCGGCCGATGGGCGCATGGTCGTCATCGAGATGAATCCGCGCGTTTCACGCTCCTCGGCCCTGGCCTCGAAGGCGACCGGTTTCCCGATCGCCAAGGTCGCTGCCAAGCTGGCGGTCGGCTATACGCTCGACGAAATCGACAATGACATCACCCGCGGCGCGACCCCGGCCAGTTTCGAACCGACCATCGATTATGTCGTCACCAAGATCCCGCGCTTTGCCTTCGAGAAATACCCTGGTGCCGAGGCGACGCTCTCGACCTCGATGAAATCGGTCGGCGAAGCGATGGCGATCGGTCGCACCTTCCAGGAAAGCATGCAAAAAGCCCTGCGTTCGCTGGAAACCGGCCTGTCGGGCTTTGACGATATGGCCCTGCCCGGCGTTGAAGAAGCCGTCGACGAGACGGCCCGCAAACAGGCCGTTCGCGCGGCACTCGCGATCGCGAGCCCGGACCGGCTGCTGGTGATCGCCCAGGCTTTCCGCGAGGGGTTGTCGCTGGAAGAGATCCGCGCCACCTCGCTATACGAACCCTGGTTCCTGCGCCAGATCGAAGAAATCGTGCTGGTCGAGGGCGACATCTCGACGCTCGGTCTTCCGGCCGATGCCACCGCCTTCCGCGCCCTCAAGGCGATGGGCTTCTCCGATGCGCGCCTGGCGCAATTGACCAATCAGGACGAGGCCGCCGTGCGCCGCGCCCGCCGCGCGCTGGGCGTGCGCCCCGTCTTCAAGCGCGTCGACACCTGCGCCGCCGAATTCGCCTCGCCGACACCCTATATGTATTCCTGCTACGAAACGCCGGCCTTTGATGGCAGCGTCGAATGCGAATCTGAACCGACCGGCCGCAGGAAGGCGATCATCCTCGGTGGCGGACCCAACCGGATCGGCCAGGGCATCGAATTCGATTATTGCTGCTGCCACGCCGCCTTTGCCTTCGCCGACATGGATATCGAGTCCATCATGGTGAACTGCAATCCGGAAACCGTCTCGACCGACTACGACACCGCCGACCGGCTCTATTTCGAGCCGCTGACGATCGAGGACACGCTGGAACTGATCGAGACCGAGCGCTCGAATGGCACCCTGCTGGGCGTTGTGGTCCAGTATGGCGGCCAGACCCCGCTCAAGTTGGCCAGCGAACTGGAAGCGGAAGGCGTGCCGATCCTCGGCACTGCGCCGGACGCGATCGATCTCGCCGAGGACCGCGAGCGCTTCAAGGAATTGCTCAACCAGCTCGATCTGCGCCAGCCGCCCAATGTGATCGTCCATTCCGAGGACGAAGCGCGCGCCGCAGCCGAAAAGCTTGGCTTTCCGCTCGTGCTGCGCCCCTCCTATGTGCTCGGCGGCCGCGCGATGGAAATCATCCGCGAGACCGACAGCCTGGAACGCTATCTGCGCGATGCCGTCAATGTCTCGGGCAAGTCCCCGCTCCTGCTCGACCGCTACCTGACCGATGCCGATGAAGTCGATGTCGATGCGATCTGCGATGGCGAGACGGTCTGGGTTGCCGGCGTGATGCAGCATATCGAGGAAGCGGGTGTCCATTCCGGTGACAGCGCCTGCTCCCTGCCGCCCTACTCTTTGTCAGCAGAGATGATTGCCGAACTCAAGCGCCAGACCGTCGCCATGGCGATGGCGATCGGCGTCCGCGGGCTGATGAATGTCCAGTTCGCGGTCAAGGACGGCGATATTTTCGTGCTCGAAGTCAATCCGCGCGCCTCACGCACCGTGCCCTTCGTCGCCAAGGCGATCGGCCAGCCCGTCGCCAAACTCGCCGCCAAGGTGATGGCCGGTGCCCGCCTGGCCGATTTCGAACTCAAGGATCCGGCCCCGAAACACGTTTCTGTCAAGGAAGCGGTTATGCCGTTTGCACGCTTCCCCGGCGTCGACCCGGTTCTCGGGCCGGAAATGCGCTCGACCGGAGAGGTCATGGGTATCGACACCACGTTTGAAGCGGCCTTCGCCAAGGCCGAGCTCGGCGCCGGCATCCACCTGCCGCGCAAGGGCAGCGTCTTCATCTCGCTGCGTGAGGGCGACAAGGCCGCGATGGTCGAGCCGGCACGCGTTCTGGCCATGCTCGGCTTCACAATTCTGGCCACCGGCGGCACAGCGAAAACCTTCGCCGATGCGGGCGTTCCGGTGACGCGAGTCAACAAGGTGTTCGAAGGCCGGCCCCACATTGTCGATCTGATGAAGAATGGCGAGGTACAGCTGATCTTCAACACCACCGAGGGCCGGCAATCGCATCTCGACAGCTATTCGATCCGGCGCAGCGCGCTGGAGGCGAAAATTCCTTGCTACACAACCGCTTCGGCTGCCCGCGCCGCGATCATGTCGATGCGGCGAATTGAGGAAGGCGCGCTCGAACCGCGTGCTCTGCAGACCTACTCTTGATGGTATGCAGCTCTGGCGCTAGCCTATTTTTATTTCCCGTAGTTAAGTGGTCGCATGAACAAGATCCCTATGACCGTCGCAGGGCAAAAAGCCCTCGACGAAGAACTGAGACGTCTCAAAAGTGAAGAACGCCCGGCGGTGATCGCGGCGATTTCCGAGGCACGTGAGCATGGCGATCTCTCCGAGAACGCCGAATATCACGCGGCCAAGGAGCGCCAGGGCTATATCGAGGGCCGAGTGCAGGAGCTTGAGGACAAGCTCGCGCGCGCCCAGGTTATCGATGTCACCAAGATGGGCGGCGCCACCGTCAAATTCGGCGCCACCGTCACCGTGCTCGACGAAGACACTGAAGAGCAGGCGACCTATCAGATCGTCGGCGAGGACGAGGCCGATGTGCATTCGGGCAAGATTTCGATCTCCTCCCCGATCGCCCGCGCCATGATCAACAAGGAAGTCGGCGATGTCGCCGAGGTCAATGCGCCCGGCGGGCTGAAATCCTATGAGATCATGAAAGTCGAGTGGGGCTGAGCCCCTCGACAGCCAGGCAATGAAAAGCGGCCGGGGCGATGCTCCGGCCGTTTTCGTTTGCTAGCGAATGACCGGCCTGCGTCAGCGCAGCCCTGTCAGGTAATCGGCCGGGTCGACGCGTTCGCCTTCATGGCGAACCTCAACATGCAAATGCGGGCCGGTCGCGATGCCGGTCTGGCCGACCGTACCCAGAACACTACCGATCGACAGGACTTCTCCGGGTTCGACGGCAAGAGAAGACATATGGGCGTACAGCGTCGACCAGCCATCGCCATGATCCACCACCACCGTATTGCCCCAGTTATCGGAGCCTTCAAACCCCATTTCAGCGTGTGTGACGACGCCGGCGGCGGGCACATGGATATCAGTGCCCTCCGGAGCACCGATGTCTGTACCGCCATGGAACCTATTCGCCCCCAGCGGTCGGCTCGGCCGTTGACCGAAACCGCTAGTCACGCGGCCTTCGAGAACCCGATGGACGAAGTCGACCTGACCGCTTGCCATGTCCACCCGGACCCGCCCCTCGGCGATCGTCTTGCCGGGCCCCTCGGTTCCCGGCACCGGATGTTGAACCGTGATTGTGTCGGCTATCACGCGCATCTCCGTCTGAGGCGCGATCTGTTCAACCGGCGCGCTGACCACGCGCCGCGGCGTCACCGTGGCCTGGGCGCAAGCGACAGGAATGGCGAGAATCAGTACGGCGCCCGCGGTGAGAAGGGAGTGTCTGACGGTCTGGCCGCCGGAAAGAATGGCTTTGATACGCATTTCCCTTTGTCTCCTGTTGTAAGGACCGAAGGCAGAGACGGGCTGGGCCGAGCTCCGCATGGTTTCAATCAAAGTCGCCGCATAGGCCTTGCACTGGGTGCGTCCGAGCGCCTGGATGGCGTCGGAGTCGCAGGCGATTTCGCGGGCGGCATCCAGTTCGCGTTCGACCTGGCGCAGCGGCCAGTTGAACCAGAGCGCGATGGTGAGCGCCGAGCCGAGCAAACGGTCGCGCTCATCGCCGCGGCGCAGATGACAGAGCTCATGGACCAGGGCGTGGCGTGCCAGTTCCGGCGTCTGCAGCAGGCGCTCAGGCGCGACAATCACCCCGCGCCAGCCGGTCAGGAAGGGCGAGGCAGCGCTGGAACAAAGGCGCAATTCCGGCGCCGGCAGGGCCAGTTTCCCGGCCTCGCGATCCAGCAGAATACGTTCAGACGCGTCGGCGATCCGGCTGCGTGCCAGCAGCCGGCGACGATGATGATGGCGCCGCAGGGCCAACAGCAGCGAGGCGATCAGGCCGATGGCATAGACAGCCGCCAGCTGGATTTCCAGCGATGGCAGTGTCAGGGCAGCGGGTGTGGCAGTCAGGGCGTCGCGCACCGGAACCGCGGCAGGCAGGTCCAACGCCGTTTCATCGATGAATTCGAGCGCCGGCATGGGCGGCAGGGTTTGCGGGATCGCATACAGCAAAGGGGTCAGCAATAGCGGCAAGATCGCCACCAGGCGCGCGCTGCGCCACAAGGCGGGGGATGATTGCCCGGTGCGGGCCTGCAGGGCCAGACCGGCCAGCCAGGCCAAGCCGGCCGCCGGCAGGGTGAGCGCGGCCCCGATCAGCAGGGCTGTGAGGAAACCACTCATGCCTCGCCCTCCCCCGGTTCATCCGCCCCGGCCTCGGCCTCGAGCAGACGCGTCAGGGCTGCAGCTTCCTCCTCGGAGAAGAGACGGCTGCCGGCGAAGGCCGTGGCCGGGAGCGGGCCGTCGAGATCGAGCACATTGGCCGCGAAATCGCGGATCATCTGCCCCATCAGCGCCACCTTGCCGACCTTCGCCTTGAAGACTGACAGCCCGTGCACGTCGGCGCGTTCGACGAGGCCTTTCTCGGTCATCCGCGCGATCAGCGTGCGGGTGGTCGAATAGGACCAGCCGGTCTCGCGCTCGATCCGGGTATGGACTTCGCGGGCGCTCTGCGCACCGGCGGCCCAGAGATGTTTGAGAATCGCCAGTTCGGCCGGCGATGGCGCGGATTGGGTCGCAGATCGCGTCATGGGTATCTTCCGTCACAGTTGCGCTACAGATGTAGCTCATGTGACACCTGTAGCACGACGCTGTCAAGGGGCTCGCCACGCTTGACCGCAACGAGGCCGCGCCGTTTAACTCCCGCATGGTTGAAACACTGGCCCAATCCTCTGCACCGATTTGCTGGGTCGTCTCCGATGGACGCCGCGGTATCGAGAACCAGGCCCTGGGCCTGGCCGAAGCCGTACAGGCACAACTGGCCGGCCGCGGCACGACAATGCGGATCGGCCGCGCCATCGCGCACAAGGACGGGTCCGTCGCCCTGCCCGATTGCGGACCGCCGGATCTGTGGATCGGTTGCGGCCGCGCCGCGGTTCCGCTGGCGGGCCGGCACCGGCGTACATTTCCGGGCTGTTTCTTCGTCTATGTGCAGGACCCGCGCAGCCGCTATCGCGATTTCGACCTGATCCTGGCGCCCGCCCATGACCGGCTGCGCAGGCCCAATGCCGCGGCCATGATCGGCTCGCCCAACCGGATTTCCCCTGCGCTGCTGGATCAGGGCCGCGCCGCATTTGCAGCGCAGATCGAGGCCCTGCCCGGCCCCCGCGCGGCCGTGTTGATCGGCGGCGATTCGAAACGCTTTCGCCTGACACCGCGCATCGCCGATTACCTCATCGCCCGGCTGCAGGACCTGCTGGCGGAAGATCTCAGCCTGATGATCACGGTGTCGCGGCGGACCCCGAAAGCACTTTGCGACCGGCTGGCCGAAACCCTCGGCGCGCATCAACGGGTCTGGCTGTTCGATGGCGAGGGCGAAAACCCCTATTTTGCCTTCCTGGCCGCCGCCGACTGGATTTTCGTCACCGAGGAATCGACCAATATGCTGGTCGAGGCCAGCGCCACGGGCAAACCGGTCTACGCTCTGCCCATGGACGGCGAGGCCGGAAAGTTTACCCGGCTGCACGCTGCGCTTGAGGGCCGGGGCGCGATGCGTCCCTGGCTCGGCAGGCTGGAAAAATGGTCCTATATTCCCTTGGCGGAGACGGAGCGCGCCGCCGGCCTGCTGATTGACCGCTGGCATCGGGAAACGTCGTCCCCAACCCTGAGCGGAGAAGCCGCATGACCAATTTGCTCGTATCCTTCCTGTCCCTGTTCGGAGTCGCCATGTCGGAGCCCAATTCAGATTCGATCGTCAGCCGCCATGGTGACATCGCACTCGCCAGCCAGCCGAGCGAGGCCGATCTCGACGCCTGGGCAGCAGCCGGAACCGTGCTGGTGGTGAATTCGCGCACGCCGGAAGAGACGGCAGCCCTGCATTTCGACATGCGCACCGCCGTTGAAAGCCGCGGCATGCGCTATGCCGAACTGCCGATCGGCGGCGCGTCGGGCTCCAGCCCGGCCCTCACCAGCGAACTCGCCATTCTGCTGGCAGACACAGAAGGCCCGGTGGTCATGCATTGCCGGTCCGGCACGCGCTCGGCACATCTCTACGCCGCCTATCTGATCAGCCAGGACCCGGCCATCTCGACCCCGTTCGACACCATGAACTGGCCGGGCGGGCGCGATATGGGCATGGTCCGCGCCATGACACCGGCGCCGATCGACCGCTAGCGCTGCCAAACGCGGCGGCAAGCGGCGCAAGAAACCCTATATAGAGCCCAACCCCTGACGTGGCGGCTGCGCCCGTGCCTGCAAGATTGAGGAATTCCCATGTCCGAGACGCGCCATTCGCGCCTGATCATCATCGGTTCCGGCGCTGCCGGCTATACCGCCGCCATCTATGCCGCCCGCGCCATGCTCGAGCCGGTCCTGATTTCCGGTCTGCAGCCCGGCGGTCAGCTCACCATCACGACCGATGTCGAGAATTATCCCGGCTTCGCCGACGTCATCCAGGGCCCCTGGCTGATGGAACAGATGCGCGAACAGGCCGAAAAAATGGGCACGAAAATCGTCTCCGACATCATTACCGATGTCGATCTGAGCACTCGGCCCTTCGTGCTCGAAGGCGATAGCGGCACCATCTACACCGCCGACGCCGTCATCATCGCCACCGGTGCCCAGGCCAAATGGCTCGGACTTGAGAGCGAACAGAAATTCCAGGGCTTTGGCGTCTCCGCCTGCGCCACCTGCGATGGCTTCTTCTATCGCGGCAAGGAGATCGTCGTTGTCGGCGGCGGCAATACGGCCGTCGAGGAAGCCCTCTTCCTGACCAATTTCGCCTCCAAGGTGACGCTGGTTCACCGCCGCGACAGCCTGCGCGCCGAGAAAATCATGCAGGATCGCCTGTTCAAGCACCCCAAGATCGAAGTGATCTGGGACTCCCAGGTCGAGGAAGTGCTCGGCGAAATGGACCCGCCGGGCGTCACCGGTGTTCGGATCCGCAATCTCAAGACCGATGTGGTCAGCGATATCCCGGCTCATGGCTTTTTCGTTGCCATCGGCCATGCGCCCGCGACCGAGCTCTTCCTGGAGCAGCTGGAAACCAAGCAGGGCGGGTATCTCGTCACCGAACCAGGTACGCCGAAAACCTCGATACCGGGCGTGTTCGCGGCCGGCGACGTCACCGATGACATCTACCGTCAGGCTGTCACCGCAGCCGGCATGGGCTGCATGGCGGCGCTTGAGGCGGAACGCTATCTGGCCAGCCAGGAGTAGGCTTCCCTCGGCTTGACCGGGAGCGGACACCATTGTCCGGTATTGGAGCAATGCGCCTGAAGCCCATCCACCAAGAGGAAGACGCCATGATCACGCGCCAAATCGGACAATCCGGCATTTCGGTCAACGCCATCGGCCTGGGCTGTATGGGCCTGTCGGAATTCTATGGACCAGCCACGGAAACCGCCGAAGCGATCGCCCTGCTCCAGGGTGCGGTCGATGCCGGGGTCAATCATTTCGACACCGCCCAGCTCTATGGCATGGGTGCCAATGAACGCCTGCTCGGCGAAGCGTTCAAGGATCGGCGGGACCGCGTCGTGATCGCCACGAAATTCGGGCCGACGCGCGACCGCGAGACCGGTGCCCTGACCGGTGTCGACGGTTCTGAAGACAATATGCGCGCAGCCATCGAGGAATCCCTGCGGTTTCTCGAGACCGATCATGTTGACATCTACTATCTGCACCGGATGGATCAGAGCCGGCCGATCGAGGAGACGGTCGGGGCGATGGCCAAACTGGTCGCTGAAGGCAAGGTCCGCGCCCTTGGTCTCTCGGAAGCCTCGGCGGAAACGCTCAAGCGCGCCAACGCCGTCCATCCGATCAGCGCCCTGCAATCGGAGTATTCCCTGTTCAGCCGCGATATCGAAGACGGCCCCCTGCCAGCGGTCCAGGAAATTGGCGCCACGCTGGTCGCCTACTCGCCGCTCGGTCGCGGCTTCCTCACCGGCCGCTTCACGCGGGAGAACCGGCCGCAGAATGACTATCGCTCCGGCGCCTATCAACCGCGCTATGGTGACGAGGCCTACGAAGCCAATCTCGCGCTCGTCGAGGAAGTCAAAACCATCGCCGAAGCGCTCAAGGCGAGCCCGGCACAGGTGGCACTGGCCTGGGTTCTGGGCCGGGGTGAGCATGTCGTCACGATCCCGGGCACCACAAAGCGGTCCAATCTCGACGGCAATCTTGGCGCCGCCGGGCTGACGATCACGAGCGCGCAGATCGCACGCCTGGAAGGGCTCGCCGCGCGGGTGAGGGGCGCCCGCTATCCGGAAACCGGCATGAGAAACATCAACGTCTAGGCACCCGGCATGACACTGGCGATCAGGGCGCAGGGGACGGGGCATCCACCTATCCCCCTTACCGCGACGTCATGGTTGTGTAATTTCCACTCAACTCACAAGTGTCTAGGCTCAAAGTGAAAACAGGACGAGGGACTATCATGCGTAAAGTGATTATCAGCAGCTTGGCGGTCGCCCTGTTGAGCTCCGTTGCGAGCGTACCGGCCCTCGCCCAGCCCGCCGCCGATTTCCGGCAATTCGCCGAATTCGATGATGGCTCGCGACGGCATGTCGATTTCACAGTCTGGACCGACTTGCTACATGATTTCGTTCTCAATGTGCCCGTCATGGACCGTATTCCCGAGCGCCGGCGAACACAGCTGACCGGCAGCCGGGCGCTGACCTCCAACGAGTCGCGTTACCGGTTCGAGGCCAATCGCGTCGCCTACAACATGATGTCGGACGAGTATCGTCAGGCGATCACATTCTACCGCGAAGACCTTGAAGCCCTGCCCGACCAGATCGACCTGGCCAGCCTGAGCAGCAATGAACAGCTGGCCTATTGGTTCAATCTGCACAATGTCGCGATCATTGAACAGATCATGCTGGAATACCCGGTCACCCGCATCGATTCGATGCGCGCCCATGGCAGCCGCGAGAATGTGTTCGAGGCCAAGATCCTCACCGTGAACGGCGTGCCGCTCAGCCTGAATGATATTCGCCTGCGTATCGTTTACGCCCAATGGGATGATCCGCGGGTCATTTACGGCTTCTTCAACGGCGCCATCGGCGGCCCGGAATTGCCGCGTGACGCCTATGATGGCGCGCGGGTCTGGGGCCAGCTCGACCGCAATGCGACGGAATTCGTCAACTCGCTGCGCGGCGTCGAAGTCGCCCGGACTGAATTGCGTGTCTCGCATATCTATCGCGAAGCGGGCCGCTTCTTCCCCAATTTCGACACCGATCTGCGGGCCCACCTCAATCGTTTTGCGAATGAGGAAACGGCTGAACAGGTCAATGATATCCGCCCACTGCGAACCTCGGTCGAGGATTGGCACATCGCCGATCTCATCAATGGCTCAACCCGTTGCACCGGCACGGGCGGTGCGGCGTTGATGTATTCCACGACGATTGAAGGAGCCCCGCGTTCCGACGCCATCGCGGCCCCGCTCAGCTGCACCTCGCTGCCCAGCAATGGCTTGATTCTGATGAATGCGGTCCAGGAGCGGCGCTTGGAATTGATGCGCGAAGGCCGCTATGGAGAGGTCCGAACGGTCGATATTCCGACCGATCCGAACGGCAATCCATTGCGTCTGCGTCCGGCCAGTAGCGCGCCGGGCGAAACCCCGGAAGACTAGCCTGGCTTAGCTGGTACCGGTCCAGCGGCAGGGGAGGCTTTCACCCCGCGGCGTCCTGCCTGTAGACTGCCCATATCGGGAATGGTGGCGGGGAGACTGCGGCGCATGGACTGGGACAAACTGAAAACCTTTCATGCAGCTGCACAGGCCGGATCCCTGACCCGGGCCGCCGAGATGCTCGGCCTGTCACAATCAGCCGTCAGCCGTCAGATTGCGGCGCTTGAGGATGATCTGGGCGCCTCACTTTTCCACCGGCATGCCCGCGGGCTTATCCGGACCGAGCCCGGCAATCTTCTGTTCGAGGCCGCCAAGGAGATTGCCGCCAAGGCCGCGATCGCCGAGGCCCGCGTGCAGGATGCTCGTGACGAGCCGTGTGGTGAGCTGAAGGTAACGGCGCCGATGGCGCTCGGCGCAATCTGGCTGGCCCCGCGCCTGGGCGAATTCCACAACCGGTTTCCACAAATCCGCATTCGTCTGATGCTCGATGATCACGAGCTCGACCTCGCTGGCCTTGAGGCCGAGGTCGGGATTCGACCCTGGCCATCAACACAGAATGATCTGGTGCAGCGCAAATTGCTCAGTGTAAATCAACACCTCTACGCCAGTGCCGACTATCTCAAGCGGCACCAGGCCCCCGCCAACGCCTCTGACCTCGACACCCACTCGATCATCCATTACGGCCCGCCCCAGCTGGCGCCAATCCCCGGCCTTGACTGGGCCGCCAAGGTCGGCCGGGCGGAAGGGCAGCCCCAGCGGCCCGCGGTGATCGAGGTCAATACAATCCATGGTGTGATGAAGTCGATTGAAGCCGGCATGGGCATTGGCGCCCTGCCCGATTATGTGGCCCGCGAGAACAGCGGGCTTCAGCGCATATTGCCTGATCTCGACGGTCCGAATTTTGAGGTCTATTTCGTCTATCCCAGCGAATTGCGTGGCTCGCGGCGCATTATTGCCTTCCGCGACTTCCTGATTGAACAGGCGCGCCGCTGGGAAAGCTGAGCCCGACAGGCTCGGCCCTGCATGCCCCGCGGCGCGAGTTTCACCGGGACGCAGGCGCTGGTGATGCCGGGTACAGCCAAGCCCTCAGGCTTCTGCATGGGTCATTCAATTCGATGCTTCATTTTTGCATGGCCAATATGCCGGATCGCGTCTGGTGCTGCAGTGCAACATCACGCATATAGCTCCCACAGACGCGGTGGCGACACCGCCTCCTTCCCTTCAATGGGATTCGCATACCCCTCCTCCCCGTGAGGTATGCAAATTGCGCCGGACCCTCCCCTCCCCCCGGGTCCGGCGCCCTCATTTCAGGCTTCCCCGAGCCCAGACACGAAACTGCCCCGGCCAGTCGGCCGGGGCATCTTTGTATTCGGTCGCGGTCACGAGGCGGGATCAGCCCAGGGTCGAACGCAGCATCCAGGCATATTTCTCATGTGCGGTGAGGCGGGGGCTCAGCACATCCGCCGTGGCATCATCGCCATGCTCGGCTGCCAGTTCCAATGCCTTGCGGATCGTGGCGACAACGGCCTCGTGACCGCGCAACAGATCGGCGATCATCACATCGGCTTTTTGGGCCTTGCCCTCGGAATTGACGGCCGCGGCCGCGGCCATCGCGGCGTAGGAGGCCGGTGCCTTGAAATCGAGTGCGCGGACGCGCTCGGCGATGTCATCTGTCGCCAGCCAGAGCTCGTTATACTGCTGCTCGAACAGGAGATGCAGATCGTGAAAACGCGGTCCGGTGACATTCCAATGGTAGACATGCGTCTTGAAATACAGCGCATAAGTATCTGCCAAGACTGCCGTCACGGCATTGGCCATGGCCGTGCGCTGATCGTCTGTAAGGCCCATATTGATGCTCATGATCTATCTCCTCTTGTCACCTGCGGCGGTGGCCGCTGTGTCTGAAACCAACTTGCCTGACCCCACCACATAATTCCAATCAGGAAACATTGGCGGAGCAATAGATTTTCTCTATTTCGCAATCAGGGCAGCGCAGAAACGCTTGATCCGCACCCCCGCCTCCTTGAGAAGATCATCTGACGTCGCGTAGGAAATCCTGAAACCCGGCTCAAGCCCGAAGGCGACCCCCGGCACGACCGCGACAGCTTCCGCATCGAGAAGGGCCGAGCAGAAATCATTGTCATTATTGATCACTGTGCCGTCCGGCGCCGTTTTGCCGATCACCCCGGTACAATCGGCGAAGACGTAAAACGCCCCTTCCGGTGTCGGCGCGACCAGCCCCTCGCACTGATTGACCCATTCAAGCACAAGATCACGGCGCCGCAGGAAAGCCCCATTGCGCGCTTCCAGGAAGCTGTGATCACCATTGAGCGCAGCCACGGCCGCCCATTGGCTGATCGAGCATGGGTTGGAGGTTGTCTGCGAGATCACCTTGCGCATGCCATTGATCAGCTCGACCGGGCCGGCCGCATAACCAATCCGCCAGCCGGTCATCGAATAGGCCTTTGAAACCCCATTCATCGTCAAGGTGCGGTCATGGAGCCGCGGCTCAACCTCGGCCATTGTGGCAAATTTGAAGTCTCCATAGACGATGTGCTCATACATATCGTCAGTCATGATCCAGACCTGCGGATGCTTCAGCAGGACATCGGCCAACCCGCGCAGATCGCTGGCGGTATAGCCCATGCCAGTCGGGTTTGAGGGCGAGTTGAGGATCAGCCAGCGTGTCTTCGGCGTGATCGCGGCGGCGAGCTCGTCCGCGGTGATCTTGTAGCCATTGCCAATATCCGTCTTCACGCACACCGCTTCAGCACCGAGCAGGCGCACGACTTCAGGATAGGTCACCCAATAAGGCGCGGGAATGATGACTTCATCACCCGGATTGAGCGTGGCAGCGAAGGCATTGAAGATCACCGGCTTGCCGCCCGGTGCGACATGGACCTGTGCTGCAGTGTATTCGAGCGCATTATCGCGGCGGAATTTCTTGATAATCGCGTCCTTCAACTCCGCAATGCCATCAACTGCCGTGTAACGGGTTTCATTGCGCTGGATCGCGTCGATAGCGGCCTGCTTGATGTGATCGGGCGTGTCGAAATCCGGCTCGCCAGCTCCGAGCGAAATGACATCAACGCCCCTTGCCTTCAGGTCGCGCGCCTTCTGGGTCACGGCGAGGGTCGCGGACGGCTTGACGCGCTGCAGCGCGGCGGAAGGCACAAAAGTCATCGGGAGTGTCCTGAATCGGGTGATTGGTGTTGCGCAAACCTAGTCCCCGTATCTGCACGCGCCAATCCCCGCCGCAGAGAGAAATGCGCAAATTCCCGCGGCTGCCGCAAAAACTTGCAGGAAATTGCTGCGATGCAACACCTGGTGGCACGCCCAGACATCGCCCCATTTCTCCCCGCAATGGCCGCAAACCGGCCCTCTGGCGCGCAAATTCGCGGCCCAGCCTGACCTTGGACAGGGAGGCCGGTCGCTCGCCTTGAACACGTATAGCGAGTGGCCGGTCATGACACAGGGGAAGAGAAATGGCATCCGGACACTCGCGCAGACCCGCTGGCGGACAGGCCTGGCTGGGGCTCATCACCGCAATCGCCGTTTTCGGCGCCAGCCTCTTCTTCTGGTCGGAAGCGCACGCTGACACAGCCCCCACGCCGACCGGGCTGACACCGGCCGAAATCAGTCAGGCCGGCATGGTCCGCCTCAGCGAGATCAATGAGGGCGCACTCCTGCTCAAGACCGTGGAGGGCGGGCTCTACGTCCCGGCACCGCTGGTCGCCACCGACATCCGGCTCGACATTGCCGGGCCGATTGTGCGCGCGGTCGTCACCCAACGCTTTGAGAACCCGTCCGCTGCCTGGGTCGAGGGCACCTATGTCTTCCCCATGCCGGAGGATAGCGGTGTCGACCGGCTGCGCATGCAGATCGGTGACCGTTTCATTGAAGGCGAGATCCAGGAGCGCGAGCAGGCCCGCCAGATCTATGAGGCCGCCCGCGCGAATGGCCAGCGCGCCAGCCTGGTCGAGCAGGAACGTCCCAACATGTTCACCACATCGGTGGCCAATATCGGTCCCGGCGAGACGATTATCGTCCAGATCGAATACCAGGATGTCGCCCGGCTGAATGATGGCACATTCGAGCTGCGCGTGCCGCTGGCGATCACGCCGCGCTATATCCCGCAGCCCGAGGGTTTTGTCTTCGCCTCCGATGGCGGCGAGCAGATGGCGACCCTTGCCGATGCGATGCGGATCACGCCGCCGCTGATGCACCCCTCGGCCGAGCCGGGCGAATATCTGCGCCTGCCGGTGACCATCCATGCCGATCTCCTGCCCGGCTTCGATCTCGGCCCCGTCGCCAGTCGGTATCACGCCACCCTCGTCGATCGCTCCGAGCCCGGCCATGCCGTGATCACGCTCGCCGATGGCCCCATCCCCGCCAATCGTGACTTCGTCCTCACCTGGCGCCCGGCCGACGAGACGGCCCCCAACGCGGCGCTGTTCACCGAAGAACGTGATGGCCAGACCTATCTCCTGGCCCAGATTCTTCCGCCCGCCACACTCGATGCCGAGACACCGCGACGGCCGCGCGAGACGATTTTCGTGATCGACAATTCCGGCTCCATGGCCGGCACCTCCATGCGCCAGGCCCGCGAGGCCCTCGTGGCGGCCCTCGACAGACTCGAGCCGGGCGACCGCTTCAACCTGATCCGCTTCGACAATACGATGGAACGCCTCTTCCCTGCCGCCGTCGATGCCACGCCTTCCAACATCGCGCAGGCCCGGCGCTTTGCCTCTAGGCTGGAGGCTGAAGGCGGCACCGTGATGCTGCCGGCGCTAGAGGCCGCCCTTATCGATGACACCCCGCAAGACACCGCGCGAGTGCGCCAGGTGGTCTTCCTGACCGATGGCGCCATCGGCAATGAGGCCGAACTCTTCGCCGCCATCGATCAGGGCCTCGGCCGCTCGCGGCTCTTCCCGGTCGGGATCGGCTCGGCGCCGAACACCTATTTCATGAGCCGCGCCGCCCGGCTCGGCCGCGGCACCTTCACCCATATCGGCGATGTCAATGAAGTGGCCGGCGAAATGGAGCGCCTGTTCACGGCGCTGGAGCGCCCGGTCATGACCGGTCTCGACGCCCTCTTCCCGGCCGGTGCCCTGAGCGAGATCTGGCCGGCGCCTCTGCCCGATCTCTATTATGGCGAGCCGGTTCTGCTGACCGCGCGCCTGGCCGGGCCCGAAGGCGCAATGCGTCTTGAGGGTGAGCTCGCCGGCTCGGTCTGGCAGCAGAACATCCCGCTTTCCGAGGCCCGCCCCGCCAGAGGTGTGGCCACGCTCTGGGCCCGCAACCGCATTCGCGCGCTGGAGGAGATGCGGTTTCAGGGTGCCACACCGTCTGCCATCGATGCCTCGGTGCTGGAGACTGCGCTCGACTTCCACCTTGTCACCCGGCTGACCAGCCTGGTTGCCGTCGATGCGACCCCGGCGCGCCCGGTTGGCGATCAACTCGTCCAGCGCGATGTGCCGCTCATGGTGCCGCATGGCTGGGATTTCGAGGCGGTGATGGATGATCGCATCGCCCCCGTCCAGCACGCCGCCCTCGACCCGGCCACGCTCGCCCGCCTGCGCCCCGGTCATGACCCCGATGCCATACCGCTCGACGCTGATGGCATTCCACTGCCCGCCACAGCAACGCCGCGCGAACTGCTGATGTCGCTCGGCGGCCTGATGATGCTGATCGCCCTCATCTGGCTGATCGCCAATCGCGAACGCCGCCTGTGGTGAGGGGCCAAACCATCACCGCGGCGCTGGTGCTCATCATCGGCGCCGCGATCTTCGGTCAGGGCCTCATCCTGACCGCGAAAGCGGAGTTCGCGCAAATCCTGCTCGCAAGGGCCTGGACGCGTGCGATCGACGGAGAGATCGCGGCCACACCATGGCCCTGGGCCGATACCTGGCCCGTGGCCCGGCTCTCCGTCCCTTCCCTCGGGGCGCACGCCATCGTGCTCGCCGAAGCCGGCGGCGAGGCCCTCGCCTTCGGTCCCGCCCTGCTCACGGTGTCGGCGACGCCCGGCGAGCCGGGCACGGCCATCATCGCCGCCCACCGCGACACGCATTTCCAATTCCTCAGGGAGCTAGGCGTCGGCGACACCGTGATGCTGGAAACCACCGCCAGCGAACAGATCGCCTACCGCGTCACCCGCATGGAAATCGTTGACGCCGCCCGCTCGGGCATTGAGCCCGAGGCTGGTCCGCCGCAGCTGGCACTGGTGACCTGCTGGCCCTTCGGCGCGATCACGCCGGGGCCTCTACGCTATGTGGTCTGGGCTGAACGCGTCGATGCGAGCCCGGTCGAACTGGCAGAGACCTTCGCCGCGCCTTGAGCCGCACTGTGGCTTGAATACCGCGTCTGCAGAATTCCACTCTCCGACAGCACCCGCCGGTGGAGACGAAACTTGACCCCAATCCGATAATGCGACTTATTCGCATTCACAAACTCCACGGGTTGAGGGCAGGCGTATGGCGATGGATCTGGTTCCGGTTTGGCTGGTGCAAGGTGGTTGGGTGATCTGGATTCTGGCCGTCGGGTCAGTCGTCTCGATCGCGGCGATTGTGTATGTTTTTGCACGGCATTCCGCGGCGAGACTGCCCCTCAACCCGCGCCGGACCGAGGCCCTGCTCGCCACGGCACTCGGTCCCGAGGGCAGCGTCGCGCGCACGCCTTATGAGGTGCTGGCAGCAAATGCGAGCAAGCTGCGCCGCGCCGGCACGCCGCGCCAGGACATCCTCGACGAGCTGACCATAATGGCGACCGGGCAATTGAATGATCTGCGCACCGGCATGCGCCTGCTCGAAGTCATTGCCGGCGCGGCACCGCTACTGGGCTTGCTGGGCACGGTGCTCGGCATGATCGAGGCCTTCAAACAGCTGGAAATGGCGGGCAGCCAGATTGATCCCTCTGTCCTTTCCGGCGGTATCTGGCAAGCCCTGCTGACGACCGCTGCCGGTCTCATCGTGACGCTGCCGGCGCTGATCGCCTGGCACCATTTTGATCGCGGCCTGGAGAATGCCCGCATCGCGATGAATGCGCTTCTGGCGCGGATCTCCAATGCCTTGCGCGCCAGTGAGCGCGCCGGTTCCGCCAGCTAGGGCCGGCGCGATGATCCCCGAATCCACCACACGGCGCAAACCCGCCACCGGCCTGACACCGCTGATCGATGTCGTGTTCATCCTGTTGATTTTCTTCATGCTTGTGGTGCAATTCAGCGAGTATCAGCAAGTGCCGATGACGGTGGTGACGACCACGACGGCGCCGGTGCAGGATAATCAGGACCACTGGATCATCACCATTGCCGGTGACGGCGCCTGCCGTCTGCGCCAGATCGACATGTCCTGCGAGGCGACGCTGTCGGCCCTGCCCGAGAGCCTCGTCAATCCGGTCGTGCTCGGCATTGCCGATACGGCAAGGCTTGGCGATGCGATCGACCTTCAGACCCGGCTGATCGAGCGCGGCCATGATGTCAGTTTCGGCCTGGCTGGCGAGGCACCGCAGCCATGAGTAGCGGGGCCGATTTCATCGCGCGCCATGATACGCGCCGGCCGCCCGTCGAGGCGGCCTTGCCGCTCATCAATATCGTCTTCCTTTTGCTCATCTTTTTCCTGATGGCCGGCAGTATGCAATCGCCGATCGAGAAATCGATCATGGCGCCGACCCAGGCGGTCGGTTTTGATGATGTCGAATTTGCCCCCGCCGACTGGCTCTATCTTGCCGCCGACGGGCGGTTGGTGTTTCGCGGCGACACCGTTGAAATTACAGACATTACCGGCACGCTGATCGAGGGGCGCGGCGTCCTGTTCGCCGATGTCGAGGCGTCCGGTGCCCGGGTCAATGAGATCTTGCGCGCCTATGAGAGCGCCGGTTCACAGGGGATTTTGCTGATCACGGCCCGCGAGACGCCTGCCGATGGATAAGCTCTCCGCCCTTCTTGCCGCTATCCTGCTGCATGCTGCCGGTTTGACAGCCATTCTCCTGCTGTCCGCCTCCGCTGGTCCTGCCGTACTCGAGGGCGGCGCCGAAACGGCCGCGCCGGCAGCGATGCGCCAGGTCAATCTGGTCCGCTTCACCCCGCCCGCGCCGGAACCCAGGCCGGTGCCTCAACCGGTCGAGACCGAGTTGGTGCCAGTCGATGCCGTGTCGGACACGGTCCTGCCGGAACCGGCCCAGCCGCGCCCGGAACCGGTCCGCCCCACACCGCCGCCCCGTCCCGAACCCGAACCCGAACCGGAGCCTGAGCCCGAACCGGAGCCGGAACCCGCCGAACCGGTCGAGCCCCTGCCCGATTCCGGGACCCCGCTTGATCCCGCCGCCACTGCCACAGACGCCCATAACGAGCCGGGCAGCACGCAGCAGACCGGGCCGGCCGCTACCGAGGCGACCAGCCAGGAGCCCTCCGCCAGCCGGGGTGCCCGTTCCGGCCGTGAAGGGCGCCGCGCGGCGCGCGAGCAGCAGGACTATATCCGCGCCCTGATGGCGGCCCTGGTCGAGCATCGCGTCTATCCGCCCGAACTGATGCGCGCGCATGTCGAAGGCATTGTCCGCGTCCGTTTCACGATTGATCGCGAGGGCCATGTTCTGTCGGCGGAACTGGCGGAAAGCTCCGGCCATGCAGGCCTCGACCAGGCCGCCCTCACCGTGCTTCAGCGCGCCAGCCCCCTGCCGCCCATCCCCGAATCCATGGGGCTGGAACGGCTCACCATCACGCTTCCCATCGAATTTTCCCTCATCACCAACTGATTTTCCGGAGACACTCATGACCCAGACATCCCCCGCCATCCGGCGCCCCGTCAGCCTGCGCCACCCCACCCCGACCAAGACCGGCAGCCACAAGGCCATGCTGGCGCTGGGCGCCTCGGCCATGCTGCTCGGCGGCCAGGCGATGGCGCAGCAGTCGGGTGAGGAAGGCACGCTCGAGCTCGACACGCTGCGGATTGAAGAGCGCACGCTCGACACCAATCCCTATGCAGAAGACGGCGCGCCCTACAAGGCGCGCATTTCCGGCGACAGCCGCCGTACCGAAACCATCGCGGAGACCCCGGCGACGATCAGCGTGCTGACCCAGACGGCGATCCAGGAAGCGGGCACCACCGACCTGCGCGAAACCCTCGACCGCCAGCCGGGCATCACATTGGGCACCGGCGAGAACGGCAATGCCTTCGGCGACCGCTATGTCATCCGCGGCCATGAAGCGCGCAGCGATGTCTTCGTCGATGGTCTGCGCGATCCGGGCATGACGATCCGCGAAAGCTTTGCGGTCGAGCAGATCGAGATCACCAAGGGCCCGAGCTCGACCTTTGCCGGGCGCGGCTCGACCGGCGGTGCCATCAACTCGATCACCAAACAGGCCGGTCTGGAGTATGATTTCAACAATTTCGAGCTCGGCATCGGCACGGATGGCTATCGCCGTTTCACCCTCGATTCCAACATGCCCCTCAGCGATACAATCGCCCTGCGCGCCAATCTCCTGCACGCCTATGAGGAAGTGCCTGATCGCGGCCCGGCCGAGCGTGAGCGCAATGGTGCCGCCCTGTCACTGGCCATCGAGGCGAGCGATACGCTCAACTTCGTCGCAGATTATTATTTCCTCGACGCGTCGGGCGATACCGATCTGGGGACCTATATCATCCCCGGTGGCGGTGCGCCGGTCGATGATATCCCGGTCTATCTGCAGGATGAGGATTTCCTGGAATCCACCGTCAATGTCTTCACCTTCCGCACAAGCTGGGAGCCGGCCGGCAATCTGCGCATCGAGAATGCGTTGCGCTATGGCACCACGGAAAACGGCTATGTCGTCACCGGCGCGCGCGGCACGGATCGCCACGCGACCGATCCCGATGCACCCGGCGCACCGACGATCGGCCTGAGCACCCACCAGGGCTGGCAGGAAGTCGAGTATCTCGTCGACCAGGCCAATGCCTTCTGGGATACTGAATTGGCCGGCCTGTCGCACAGCTTCGTGTTTGGCGTCGAATATTCCGATCTCAGCGTTACCAATGGCGTCTATGACATCACCAATACCGGCGCGACCAATTGCGTCACGTCGGGCCGTGGTGGCGCGGCGCCCAATTACTGCATCCTCGACGCCAATGGCGATACGGTCGCCAATCTCAATACGCTGATGGGCCGCGATATCAGCCGCGGCGCCCAGGATTCGGACTATAATGTCGACACGCTCTCGCTCTACGCGATGGACACGGTCGATCTGACCGACCAGCTCTCGCTCTTCGCGGGCGTGCGTCTGGACAGTTTCGATTATACCAATGGCGTGACCCGGGGCGGCACAACCACGTCCTATGATTATTCCGACGAATTGTGGAATGGCCATATCGGTCTGGTCTATGACCTCACCGAAGACGCCAATATCTATCTGAGCTTCTCGACCTCGAGCAATATCAATGGCGGCGAATCCGATGTCGGCGGCAGTTGTGGTTATGGCGGGCTGTGCGGCACGCCGGACCAGGTCGTGCTGAGCGAGCCGGAAGACACGCTCAATATCGAGCTCGGCAGCAAGTGGAGCTTTTTTGACGACCAGCTCCTGTTCACCGTCGCGGCCTTCCAGATCACCAAGAGCAATGTGATGGAAAGCGTCGGCAGCGATTACGAGGTGCTCGGCACGCTCAATACCGGCGAGAACCAGGTCACCGGGATCGAATTCGGCCTTGTCGGCAATCTCACAGACGCGCTCTCGGTCCAGTTCGGCGCCGCCTTCATGTCCTCGGAAGTGACGGAATCGGTCAATGCCGCCCAGATCGGTGGCACATTGAGCAATTTCGCCGATAACAGCGCCTATCTGCAGATGCGCTACCAGGCGACGCCGCAACTCTCCGTCGGCGGGGCTGTCACCTATTCCAGCGAGATGTTTTCGGGCCAGCCCGATTCCGCTGGCGGCAGCTATGAAATCCCGGCCTATACGGTGCTCGACGCCTTCGCGACCTGGGACTTCACCGAGCAGACGAGCGTGCGCCTGAATGTCGGCAATCTCACCGACGAGAATTACTACACGGCGGCTTATCGCAGCGGTGCCTTCACCTATATCGGTGATGCCCGCAATGTGCGCCTGACCCTCATCTCCTCCTTCTAGCCCCTGGCGGGTGTCAGCCAGTGCCCTGGCTCTGGTTGACACCCGCAGCTGGCTTGCCGATGACTGGCATCATCGCAGGCCGCACCGGATTTTTGCCATGCTGATCATTATCGAAAACGTGCTCGACCAGGCCGGCGTCCAGGCCCTGCGCGTACGGCTCGACCAGGCGGAATGGGTCGACGGCAAGGCCTCGGCCGGCTCCGTCTCCCAGGCGGTCAAGCGCAATCGCCAGCTCGACCAGAACGGCGACACCGCAATCGCGCTCGGCAATCACATTCTGGGTATTCTCGGGCGCAATCCGACCTTCATTTCCGCCGCCCTGCCGCAGAAAATCTACCCGCCCATGTTCAATAATTACGCCGGCGGCGGCCATTATGGCGCCCATATCGACAGCGCCATCATGCATGTCGACCGCGCCAATATGACGGTGCGCACGGACCTTTCCGCCACCCTCTTCCTGACTGATCCGGAAGATTATGACGGCGGCGAACTGGTGATCGAAACCAGTTATGGCGCCCAGCCGGTCAAGCTCGCCGCCGGCGATCTCGTCCTCTACCCCGCGACCAGCCTGCACCAGGTCACCCCGGTCACACGCGGGGCCCGTATCAGCGCATTCTTCTGGATCCAAAGCATGGTCCAGGACGGCGCCCGGCGCGAAATGCTCTATGATCTCGACCGCACCATCCAGGAACTTCGCCAGGACCATGATGACAATGATCCACGGCTGAACAGCCTGACCGGAATCTATCACAACCTGATGCGCCAATGGGCGGTGGTCTAGGGACGCGAGGAGCCTTGCCCGGCGCGCGCCGGATGCGTATCCCGTTTCCAGTTCAGCCTCGCGCGAGCAAGGCCTCAATTTTCGCCGCCAGCGTCTCGCGCGCCTTCGCCGCGAGGAATGTTTTCGGCAAGCGCAGCAGCCGAGTCGCATAGGGACTGTTCCGCCGCACGGCATCACGGTCTGCCCCGGCGGTGAGATAGGCGAGGGTATCCACCATCATCGCGCGGTCGAAGGCCCACAGGATCTCGCCGCGATACGCGACCTGGTAAAAAGCCTCGCGCGGCCAGTCGACCTCATGGGTGCGGTTGAGTCCGCAGACGAGGCAGCTCAGCCGCCCGGCCCAGGACAGCTTCGTGCCATTCTTGCCGTCGGCCAGCATCACCGGTAACGGCAGATTGCCATACAGGCTCTCGAACCGGGCTCCGGCGCGGCAATGCGGACAGCCGAGAGTCAGCTTGGGAGCGATGCCCTTGTCGTAATAGCGTTCCGTCATGGCCGATCAGACAGCCTATTCGCCGCGCAAGGCCCGGCCGCCATCGAGCATCTGGTCGCAGGTCTCCATGCGGGCCCGTTCATCGGGGGAGAGACCATCCATGGCGATGGCCCGGGTGGCATCGTCATACTGGGTGTCGGTGCCGAAGAAGGCGGTCCATTCGGCGACGCATTCCTGATAGCTCGGTGCGGGCGCCGCATCGGCCCCGTGATGGTCGAGGCCCAGAGCCGGCGCGGCGCACAGACCGGCCGCTGTGAGCAGGACCGCAATAATCTTTGTCATGGGGCAGGTCTCCTTCGACAGGCGTGAGGTTACGCGCCCACAAGGCACAATGCGCCGCGCCGAGGGCACGGGCAAGCCGATAGGCGGGGGCGCAGATTACCGGATTGTCATAGTCGCGGGCTGGCGTCCGGACGCCGGCTCGGATAGCGATAGACGCACGGCGGGGGCTGTTGGGAGTGTTACTTGGGCCAGGCCGCCGTCCGACCCGCATTTGTGCCTGCGCGCCGCGTCCTCGCCTGGGCAGGGGCATTGCTGGCCAATGCCGCGCTGCTCGCCGCTATCCTGCTGGTGCCGCGACCGCGCCTCGAATCGCCGCCGCTCAATGTCATCAATCTGCAGCTGGTCGCCGAGGTCACACCCGAACCAGCGCTGCAGGCAGAGCCTGAGCCCCAGCCTGAAGCTGACGCCGAAACGGTCGCGGTGCCGCCCGACCCTGCGCCCCTGCCGCCGGCGGCGCGCAATGGGGACGCCGATCCACAAACACCCGACGATGCGGCGGAGGAGGAGGAAGAGGAGGACCGGGCCGAGCCGGATCCCGGCAGCGATGAAATAATGCTGCCTGATCGCCCGGAGGCCGTCGGTGCGAATGCCCTGGCCAATTATGCCATCGCCCCCCTCCCCGAGAGCGCGGCTCTGACCGGAACCCCGTTTGTCATCCGCGAGATTTTCTGCCTGACCTCATCGGAGGCGACCCGCGAAGCCGGTCAATGCCCGGATGATCCTGACCCGGACGGACTGTCCATGCTGCGCTATGCCAGCGATGCCAATCTGGAAGCCGGGCTGCGGGCCGCGATCGGCCACGGCATGAGTCCGGAGCAAATGCGGGCATTATTCGAGGCCGGTGGACTGCCTCTGGCCGATCTGTCCGGGCAGCCGACCCTGGGCGATACCAGCCAGCGCCCGACCTCCTCCGCCGACCAGATGCGCGACAGCCTGCCGCCGCGCCATCCCGACCCGGCGTTTCGCGATTGACGATCCACGCCAAGCCGGTTTCTTCTGCCTCCTATGAACTTCCTCTCCGACACCACCGCCCCCGCGCATCCGAAACTGATCGAAGCGATCGGCGCCGCCAATACCGGTTTTGAAGCCAGCTATGGCCAGGACGCGATATCGGCCCGCGTTGAGGCCCGGCTGCGAGAGATCTTCGAGTGCGAGCTCAAGGTTCTGTTTGCAGTGTCCGGAACCGCATCAAACGCCCTGGCGCTCTCCGTCCTGTGTCCCGCTGACGGCGTCATCCTGTGCCATGACGAAGCCCATATCCATCGTGACGAGCGCGGCGCGCCGGAATTCTATACCGGTGGCGCCAAGCTGGTCCCGCTCGCCGGCGCGCATGCCAAGATCGAACTCTCCGCGCTGGACCGGGTCCTGGCCGAAATCCCCGAAGGCTTCGTCCATACCAGCCCGGTGCGCGTGCTTTCACTGTCCAACCTGACCGAAAGCGGCACCGCCTACACAGTCGCTGAAGTTGCCGAGCGCGCAGACCGCCTCAAACACCGCCCGGCCCTCATCCATATGGACGGCGCGCGCTTCGCCAATGCGCTGGTCTCCCTTGGCTGCACTCCGGCGGAACTGACCTGGAAGGCCGGGGTCGACGCCCTGTGTTTCGGGGCGACCAAGAATGGCGCACTGGGCGCCGAGGCGGTCGTGCTCTTCCCGTCCGTCCTGGACCGGTTCGAGGCCCTGCAGGCGCGACAGAAGCGCGGCGGGCACATGGCGCCCAAGATGCGCTTCATGGCGGCCCAGTTCGAGGCCTGGCTGGACGGCGATCTCTGGCTCGATCTGGCGCGAGCGGCAAATGCCCGCGCGACCGAACTCGCCGCCGGCCTGGCGGGCCTCCCGGGCGTTGAAATCCTGCACCCAGTTGATGGTAATGAGATTTTTGCCCGCATTCCTGAGCCCGTAGCGGCCCGGATGCGTGCAGGCGGGGCCGGCTTCTACCAATGGCCCGATGGGTCCGCCCGCCTGGTCACCAGCTGGTGCACCCGGGCTGACGAGATCAAATCCCTGATCGCCGCGGCGGTTTGATTCTCGCCTTGAGATTGCGGAACAAAAGGGGTACAATCCCGTTTCCGCTTGAAGGAGGGAGCCATGGCACAAGGCCGCGGAGTTTTGTTTCGTCTCAATTCGGTGGGGTTCGACCCCTATGGCCGGGTTTTCATTGCCGATCGTGATGCCGCCCGGGCGCTCGGCGAAATGCTGGCAGAGGCCGATGCGATCAGCTGCCGCTCAGGCTGCGGCGCACCGCTGAGTTGCGACACCGCCCTGGTCACGCGCGAGGAATTGGTCAGGGTCGGGCCGGAATTGCTGGTCAATAACGCAGATTTCGCCTCGATCATCCGAAAACGCAAAGCAGTCGGTGCCGAAGAAGCGGTCATCGTTTTCAATATTTACAAGGAATTGGCCCCTGACGGCCCGGCATCCAGCTGAGCGCCCGGATCAGGAGGCCTCGGACTCTTCATCATCGGTCGAGCGGCGCCAGGGGCCGGAAAACCGGGGGTCCTGCCGCCGACGGCGGTCGGGGCCAAAATAGGTCGGGGCCTTCACAAAGCGGCGCGGCCGCTCGATCAGGGCCGAGATGCGGCGAAACAGGTCAACCGGGCGAACCGGTTTGGCGAGATATTCATTCACGCCGGCATTGATCGCCTCGATCACCTTGGAGCGATCCGTGTGACCGGTGACCATGATGATCGGCAGATATTTATTGGCACTATCGGATGCGGTGCGCACAAGGCGGGTGAATTCGAGCCCGTTCAGATCGCCGAGCATATAGTCGACCAGAGCGAAATCCGGATTGACGTCACGCATGGTTTCAAACGCATCGGCGGCATCACGCACCTCGATAATCGTGCGGACACCAAACCCTTGCAGGATGGTGCGCAGGATTGTCGACATGTGCGCATTGTCCTCAACGATCAGGACACGGATGCGGTCGAAACTGCCGGACATGGGCTCTCACTGAGCGGAGGTGAAACTCTTAATGTCCTGAAGTCTGCCCGTTTGACCTTAACCAAGTCTTGCTCCGGCCTGCAGCGACGGGGTCAGAGCGCCAGTTTGTGCAGCGCTGGACAGGTTTCCAACGACTTAGCCTGGTTAACGTCTTCGCCCCGGGACGCCGGCAAAGGCGATCCGAAATCGCCGACTCTCGTTTGATCCGCTTTGTGCTAGTCTGGGCCGGCATTTGAGGAAGAGGATCCGGCCATGAATATGGCAGAAAAATCAGTCCGCAGCCTGATCCTGCGGGCCCGGGCCTATGACAGCAAGGAACAGATCGACGATTTTCAGTCCGACCCCGACAGTTCCGAGATTGATATGGTCGAGACGATGCTGACGGGCGATCGCGACCCCATCCGCGATGAAATCAAGAACTGGATCGACTGTCTGGATGAGGAAAGCCAGGTCGAGCTGGTCGCGCTCTACTGGATCGGCCGCGGCGATTTTGACGGCAGTGATTTCGTCGCTGCGGTCAGGGAAGCCCAGGCACGCCGCAGCTCACCAACGGCGGACTATCTGCTCGGAGCGCCCATGCTGGGTGATTATCTTGAGACCGGGCTGGACGCCGTAATCGAGGCTGATGTGTTCGACGACGCATGAGGCCGCCAGGGCAGGTCGTTCTAGATCCACTGCACTTCGGTCTTCGGCCCCCGCCCGGCGGCACGGACAATATCGCTTTTGCGACTGGACAGGACTTCGAGAATTCGCCGACCCAGCTTGTCCGGCATGACAGGTTTCACAAGGAAGCCATCGGCCCCGGCGCGAATCGATTCCTCGACCACGGCGGCCTCGGAATGTCCGGTCAGCATGATAGTCGGGACTGAGCGATTGGGTGAGGCGGAATTGGCCCGCAATTCCTGCATCAGCCTGATACCCGTGCCATCTTGAAGCTCATAATCCAGCAGCATCAAATCAATATCTTGCCGATTGAGGTGTTGCCATGCGCCTTCGACACCATCGGCCTCGATCAGGTCATGGCACCCCAGACCACCGAGCAAGCGGGCGATCAGGCGACGGGTCGCAGCGACGTCTTCGACGATCAGGATGCGGACTCCCAGCAGAATTTCACTCGGCATGACGAACCTCAAAGGACTGGCAATATTGAGTTGCCCGAAAGAACTAAATTACTGATTAAGCGGTGCGCGATAAGGGTGCGGCGGCGCGCGAGACACCGGTCTGCACGATGCGATGAATATGCGCCGCCAAAGTCGCTGCATTGACCGGCTTCGGCAGGATGGCGTCGATCCCGGCGGCCTCGCAGCCGCGCGAGACGTGCGGCAAATTCGGTGGCGCCAGCAGGATGATCGGCAGATCGGGCCGCGGACTGCAGCGTGCATCCCGGAAACGCCGGACCGCCTCCAGTCCACTAATCACTCCGAGGTCATAATCGACCAGCGCCAGATCGGGCCGGCACAGGCGCGCGGTGACCAGGGCCTCATCGGCGTCGCGGCTCTCATAAATCCGTGTCACGCCCAGCCCCCGCAACAGGGTTGTGAGCACCTGCCGGATCGAGCGGCTGTCATCGAGCACCAGAATATTGAGGCCGGACAGGTCGAACGCAGACATCGGGATCTCCAGAACAGAACCCACAGACTAGCGCCTGCGGCTTAATATCCGCCTACCCGTGGTTAATTCGATATGAGCGCCTCCTGACAGCCTGACGTCAGGATCGCACCCGGCCCCTCTGGTCGCGGCGGCCTGGCATGCGTATATCTCGGCGATGGTCAAACTCACCCTCGACGACAGCCTCGCCGCACCGGAAGACTTCGTGCTCGACACCGTGCCGGCGATCGCGCCGGCGCATCCGCTCGAAAACTGGGCCCCGCACCGCCCCGACCGGCCGGAAAAGTCCGAGGGCGGTCAACGCTTTCGCTGTGTCGCCGAATTCGAACCGACCGGCGACCAGCCGCAGGCGATTGCCGAACTGGTCGAAGCCATCCAGGGCGGCGAGCGCGACCAGGTTTTGCTGGGCGCGACGGGCACCGGCAAGACCTTCACCATGGCCAAGGTGATCGAGGCGGTGCAGCGCCCGGCGCTGATCCTGGCCCCCAACAAGACCCTGGCGGCCCAGTTGTACGGGGAATTCAAATCATTTTTTCCCGATAATGCGGTGGAATATTTCGTCTCCTATTACGACTACTACATGCCCGAAGCCTATGTGCCGCGCACCGATACCTATATCGAGAAGGAGAGCTCGATCAACGAGGCCATCGACCGGATGCGCCATGCCGCGACGCGCTCCATCCTCGAACGCGATGATGTTATCATTATTGCCTCGGTGTCGTGTATCTATGGCATCGGCTCGGTGGAAACCTATACCGCCATGACCTTCGAGCTGAAGCCCGGCGACACCGCCGATCCGCGTGCTGTCATGCGCCAACTCGTCGATCTGCAATACCTGCGAAACGACGCCGCTTTCGGCCGCGGCACCTTCCGCGTCCGCGGGGATAGTCTCGAGGTTTTCCCGGCCCATTATGACGACCGCGCCTGGCGCCTCTCCTTCTTCGGCGACGAGCTCGAGCGCGTCACCGAGTTCGACCCGCTCACCGGCCGCGCCATCACCGATCTCAAGAGCGTCAAATTCTACGCCAATTCCCACTATGTGACCCCGAAACCGACCCTCAACCAGGCCATCCAGTCGATCAAGGCCGAGCTCAAGACCCGCCTCGCCTGGATGGAAAGCCAGGGCCAGCTGCTCGAGGCCCAGCGCCTGTCCCAGCGCACCGAATTCGACCTGGAAATGCTGCAGGCGACCGGCTCCTGCGCCGGCATCGAGAATTACTCACGCTATCTGACGGGCCGCAAACCGGGCGAGCCGCCGCCGACCATGTTCGAATACATCCCGGAAAACGCGATCGTTTTCGCCGATGAAAGCCATGTCTCCATCCCCCAGCTCGGGGCGATGTTCAAGGGCGATTTCTCGCGCAAGAAAACGCTGGCCGATCACGGCTTCCGCCTGCCCTCCTGCCTCGATAACCGCCCGCTCAAATTCGAGGAATGGGATGCGATGCGGCCGCAGACCATCTCGGTCTCGGCAACGCCGGGCAATTGGGAACTCAACCAGACCGGCGGCGTCTTCGTCGAACAGGTCATCCGCCCGACCGGCCTGATCGACCCGCCGGTCGAGATCCGCCCGGTCTCGCTTGATGGCGCTTCCCAGGTCGATGACGTCATCGACGAGGCCAGAAAAACCGCCGAAGCCGGCCTGCGCACCCTCGTCACCGTCCTCACAAAACGCATGGCCGAGGACCTGACCGAATACATGCATGAGCAGGGCCTCAAGGTCCGCTATATGCATTCCGATGTCGACACGGTGGAGCGGATCGAGCTGATCCGCGATCTGCGCCTGGGCACTTATGACGTGCTCGTCGGCATCAACCTCTTGCGCGAAGGTCTCGACATCCCCGAATGCGGCCTCGTCGCCATTCTCGATGCCGACAAGGAAGGCTTCCTGCGCTCCGAAACCAGCCTGATCCAGACCATCGGCCGCGCCGCCCGCAACTCGGAATCCAAGGTCATCCTCTATGCCGACCGCCGCACCGGCTCCATGGACCGCGCCATCGGCGAAACCGACCGCAGACGCGCCAAACAGGTCGCATACAACGAGGAACACAACATCACCCCGCTGACCATCAAGCGCGGCGTCTCCGACATTCTCGAACAAGTGATGGAAAAACAGGCCAAGGCCCGCAGCCCCGGCGCCTGGCGCGGCGGCAAGGGCAGCGGCAAGCCCAAGGGCATGCGCGACCAGGACCAGGCCGGCTATGGCGGCAATGTGGTCGCGGTGATTGCGGATCTGGAGAAGCGGATGCGCGAAGCTGCGGCGGATCTGGAGTTTGAGGAGGCGGCGCGGTTAAGGGATGAGATCAAGAAGCTGGAGGGGTAAGGCTCGGCGGTACGGATTTGGCGGCCGCGATGCCGGCGGGGAAGCCGCGTCTCGCGGGAGCGAGGCTGGCGGTACGGGTGGGGAATGAAATTAAGGGGTTGGAGGGGTAGTGGGGCGGCAACCTTGCACTTGGGTTCGGCATGTGTGCCGAAGCCCTGCACTGAACAATCACACCTCTACACGCGCTCCCGGCCTGGCCTAACTCTGCAATTATTCCAAGAGTAACCGTCGAACCGCGTTGCCGCGCAGCACACGTTGATTGCGATTGTTGACCGCCTCGCGTGCGGCCAATGCATACTCGGGCGGGACCTCAGCTTCAAATTGAATCAACCTCGGCGCAAGAGCCGCCCAGTCCACACGCTCTACCGTTAGGGCCTCCGTCAATAGAGAGTACAGATTTGCCTTGTTCCACCACATCGACGTATTAGGCAAATTCATGCTCAAAACTCCATCAGATGCTAAGTTCACCCTTCGTACAAATTCGTCTTTTTCGGCAAAATTATTTTGATGCCTTTCCAACAATTCTTTAACTCGCGTGTTTCGATTATAATAGCCCTCCAGATACGTGCATATTAAGTTTAGCGTAAACATCAACGGCACTTGCCGCTTGATCTCCTGGTTCGAGAACACGAAGTCACCATTCATAATTTGCTCGTAGCTACCAAGCTCCTGCTCTGAAGCCCAAGCCATGGATTCAGCTGGAATGTTTGGGGTAGCGAGGAATGCATTCTCCTCATCGCCAATTTCGACGTCGTTGTCCCGAAACTCTCCGTTCAGCATTTTCGCAACGACCATCAACTCCGAGGGGCCAAATTCCGTCGATATTTTCTCGATAGCTGATACTGAATAATAGGTTCGGTTTAATCGATGAAATATTTCAATTAATCTTGGATCTCTTGGCTCCAAATCAAAGTCAATTACGGCAACCTCGTATTTCAACAAACGTGCTCTTTCATCTACGTCTAATTCTGAAAAAAAATGACCATCCACCGAAAATTCATCATCTATATAATCTCTTATCGTCGTAAGCCTTTGTTGCCCATCAACGACACAAGTTGATGATTGCAAATTGTCTACGTTGATATCTCCACGGGCTAAGAATATTTGGGGGAATGGGTAGCCTTTCAATATCGTGTCGATGAACTCACGCTTGTGGACGTCCCGCCATACGAAATTCCTTTGAAAATATGGATTTAACACCAACCTACCCGACCGCAATGCAGTGATGAGATCGACAATTTCCCTGGACCGGACTTGATATCTAAGCATCAGAACCCCTCATAATTGTTTCGATTGCGGAATCTTGTTTCCAGCAGAAAAAATAATCGCTCATATAAATTGCGACACTTATTGATCGGTATTTATTGCTATATTGATTACTCAACTTTGACATCGCAACGTCTCTCTGTCTCACCCAAGGCGACTCCGGCATAATACTCATTAGGATCATCGCTCGCTTAGACATTTGGCGGCTTAGCATTTCGCTCGCCTCCTGCCCTCCCCGATGGGTGAATGGCGTTAAATCGTTGAAACCCCGCGTGACCCGAAACGCTTCCTCGGCCGCCTTTCGGTAGAGTTCAAGGTCTATTATTGCGACGTCCAAGTCGGACCGCATTGGATCGAAAAGCGTGCCCTTCGTCGGGCTAAAACCGTAGTGCGCTGATCCACAAAACAGCACGTTGTGAAACTGGGTATCGAACTCACTAGCAATTCGCTCTCGAATTTCGAACAGCTCCTCGACGCGTCCGGATTCGGCAGCACCCAATCCATGCAGAACAGCTCGCTTCGCACGTTGGAGACGATCTCGTTGTGGAGCCAATACCGCCCGAAGGTTGCCACGGAGCACATTGACTGTCTGCTCATGCGTCATCTGCTCTCCAGAAGCTCGTTCTTCGACACACCGCCCGGATCGCCCGGCCGGTTCTCGCCTATAACAGTGACATGCTCCACACCGCCTACGCAATCTCTGAGCGACGTGCTCGACATTCGCAAGCAATGGCAAGCCCCAGGGAGCGACTCCAGAATGGCCCAGGATCGCGCAAAAGCTTCTTCTTCCAACTCACATCAACTTAGCAGTCGAAAGCCAGCTATGCTCCCCTTAAACCCCATGCCAGCCAGCGGGCCGTATCAAAGCCGCGCCGTCAAGGCCGCCTTCGGCGCCGCGTAGCGGGCATGCGCCTTGACGGCGCGGCTTTGATACGGCGAACTTCTCGGCAAGGGGTTGAGGGGTGGGTTTGGGCTAAGGGCTCAAATTATCATCCCTTAGTAGGTCACTCAGAATGTCAGACTTCAAGTTGTTGCTGGCCAATTGACCCGATGTCTGTCTACCGTGCGATCTGGGACTTGGGGGACACAATGGCCACGCGAATTCATGAATTTCACGGTTACGCACCGCTTTCTCCCATGAGCAGGGAGCTGGCCGGGCGGCACTGGTGTCCGTTCGTCGACGCCAAATGCAAAAAGAAGTTTGGCGCGTGCTCTCTATCCAACCTCGAGGGCGCCACTGTGATGATTTGCCCTAATCGGCTCTATGCCGACTCTTTTACCGTCTTAGACGACATCGCGGACCGGGCTTTTGGCCTTGGACACTCGCTTCTCTCGCGGACAGAAGCGAAGCGCCGGAAGGTGGCAGGGCAGTTATCCGGCAAAGAAATAGCGGTTTTCGGTCAGGGCTTTGACGGCGAGATAAGCATTCCTGCACCTAAGGAGCCAGGAGCAAACCGATCGGGGAGATTCAAGATCGACTTTGTTTTGGCGCGCCTCACTTCTGAGGGCGAAATCGCTGATTTTGCGGCGGTGGAGGTTCAGACAATAGACACGACGAGTAGCTACAAGGACGCTGGCGAAAAACTGATGGCCGGCGAACCTTACGTTAACTCCCGGGGCGGCGACACGACCAAGGCGGGATTCAACTGGGAGAACGTCACGAAACGAATTCTCCCGCAAATCATCTACAAGGGACATACGCTGAGGCGCGAGCCCCTTTGTACCAAGGGATTGTTTTTTATCCTGCCACAAGCCGTCTATGAGAGAATTAAGGTGCGAATTGGAGGGGATCTGTTGGAGCATCCGGTGGGATCTGGCACCGTCACATTCGTCACCTATGAATTATCGGACGAGTCAGCTCAGCCTACCCCACTGCGGAAGGTTGAGACCTTTACCACCACGGTGGATCAGATCGCCTATGCGTTCGTCTCGCCTCGTAATTTGCCAGGGGCGGGATCGTACGCTTCCGCTATCGACGCTGCTTTGCTGTAAAACGACTGGCCGCCGGTTGATCGAGTGGTTTCTAGGCCGCCACGTAGGCCTCAACGCGCGTGGGCCCGCCGACCTTCGAAAGGCCGGCGTTGATTATTGTTTTTCCAAGGATCAGGCCGAGAAGCGGCGGCACAGCATTGCCAACTTGAACGTATTGCTCCGTCTTCGAGCCCGCAAAATGGAAGCTGTCGGGGAAGGACTGGAGGCGCGCAGCTTCCCGCACCGACAGGGCGCGATCCTTCTCGGGGTGGATGTAGGCGCCCCAATGAATGTCGCATTTGGTCAGGATAGTAGACGACAGCCCGTCCCAGAGTAGACGCCCGTAACGCTTCGTGTGATCTGACCTTTTCGCGCGCTTCATGCCGAGCGGAAGCAGATGCACTGGAATATCGCGCCAGCTGCCGCCAGGAGGAATATGGGCAAGGCGCTCGACATTGATCGCACCCAAGCGAGGTGCAGCGTGATTTGTGACGTATTGGGCATTGCCGCGCATCCGCAGCTGAAATTCGCTGAGCGGCGGTGTCTTATAGGGCTGCGCACCCAGATCTTCGCCATTCTCGAGCAGCGGCAGATCGCCGATAGCATCCTTGATAGTGACGAAGGGCGGCAGTCGACCACCTGCTGGACCATGCGTCGGATCCGGCCAAACGATCGGCGCTCCGACCCGGTTCCCCATGAAGATCACCCGACGGCGCTCTTGTGGGACGCCAAACTCCTCCGCCTTGAGGATTTTCATTTCAACCCGGTAGCCAAGGTTTTCGAAGCTCTCGACAATAGCATCAGCCGCAGCTCCGCCGCCTGCTGACAAGATTCCCGTCACATTCTCAAGGACGACCCAAGCCGGTTTGATGCCTTCGACGATGCGCATGTATTCGTGAAACAGCTGGCTGCGATCATCATCTAGGCCGCGATTGTGATTATAGACGCTAAATCCCTGGCAGGGCGGCCCGCCGATCAAGCAATGCAGCTCGCCTGGCTTGAGACCCGCAGCTTCAAGGAAGTCTTTCGCGTCAAATTTCTGGATTTCGCCGAGCAGAAACTTAGCGTTTGGGTGCGTGGCTTCAAAGGTCTTCCCGGCGGCGGCCATCATGTCATTGCCGACGAGAATGCGAAAGCCGGCTTGCTCAAATCCGGCCGACAATCCGCCGGCTCCACAAAAGAGGTCGATAGCAGTGCCCTGCTTCACGGAAGGTCGTTCGGTCATCTCATCAATACTCCCGATTCGCGGCACGCAATTCCACACAACTCCTTAGGCTGTTTCGTGCCGGGTTGAAAATAGCTGTTCCTAGTTTGTTCTATCATTGGTTGCATTGGTCACCAAGCTTTTTGTGGAGAACCGGGGAATGGGGCGCGCCCGCACCTCCCCTTAATCCCCATGCCAGCCAGCGGGCCGTATCAAGCCCGCGCCGTCAAGGCCGCCTTCGGCGCCGCGTAGCGGGCATGCGCCTTGACGGCGCGGGCTTGATACGGCGAACTTCTCGGCAAGGGGTTTATGGGTGGGTCTGGGCTGGGGCCAGCTTCAAAATATCGCCACCCTCAAAAATCAAACCCTTGTCATCCCGGCCGGATGCCCGGCCTTGTGCCGGGCGGAGCGCCGGGACCTACCCGCTGCTCCAGCTGGTCTTGCGGGTAGGTCCCGGACCTGCGCCCCGCATGCGCGGGGCATCCGCCTGCCCTCGCGAAGGCGAGGGTCCGGGATGACAGATTTTGGGTGTTGTGGGGTTAGATTCGGCGGCACCCGCAGCCGCGAACCCCCACCTTATCCACCCCCACCCCGCCCGCGACTATACTCGCGTCCATGAAACCAAACACACGACACCCGGCCCAGCGCGAGGCGCTGGAGGTGCGGGCCCGGGCCTTGCGGGAGCAGGGGGTGGGGATGGCGGAGATTGCGGCGGAGGTGGGGGTTCCGGCCTCGACCCTGTATCAATGGGCGGCGCGGGGGCGCTGGCGGTTGTGCGATCTGGCGGCGGACGCGACAGCTGCGGGGGTGGCGGCCGCGCCGGTGGGCCTGACCAACGGAGCCGCCGGGGACGCGCAGGACACGGCGCCGGATGCCCCCAGCCTGCCGGCGCATGAGGCGGCGCGGTTTCTGATGGCGCAGGCGAGCCGTTATGGCGTCGCCGGCCAGACCGCCCGGGCGGCGGCGACGGCGCGGCTGGCGCGGCAATTTCTCGATCTGTCGGTGCGTGAGGCCGAAGCCGCGGCGCTGAAGGCGCAGGCGGACCAGGCCTCCCGGCGTCAATTGCCATCGGAGCTGGTCGGGGTGCCACTGGATGCGCACTGTTTCCCGCTGGAGTTTCCGCCCGGCTGGACCCTGAAGCGCGCCCGGGCCGAGGGGCGCGATGACCTGGTCCCGGTCGAGGTGCTGCGCGAGGAAGTGCGCCAGATGCTGTTTCCGGGCGACCCCGCCGGGCCGCAGCTTCATGCGCCGCCGGCCAGCGCAGGATCCCAACCCGGACCCGACCCGCAAGCCCAAACCCCGCGCCGGCGCGAGGCGCCGCATGTCGGCATTCGCCGGCTCTAGCCTCGCCTGGCCCCGGCCCCGGGGCCGGGCCGGGGCCGCACGCACGATTCGGGCTGACCACAGCAAAACCTGGACAAAATTCTTGCCCTGGTCCGAGTTGCGCACAAATCACCAACCCGAATTATGGCGAATCTGGGCAACAAATCGCTCTTTCGCCCCATTTTCTGCAAAGTTCACCTGCATACCGCACGGTTCTTGGTAAACGGTCAGGGGAAATAGTCCGGTTTGCGCACGTATTCGACCAGTGAATTCGAGATCCGCATTGATGACGGTCTGCTCGAAATGCGGAGCGAGGGAGCGCGCGTGTCGAAATCCGGGAGCGATGGCGAGCGCGCCTTCAACAGTCTGATGCAAAGCGAACCGATCCGCCTCGCCGCCTTCGACATTCGCGCCGCCGACTTCAATTTCTCAAAAATCGAGCTGGAAATGCGCATGCGCCATATCGGTCGTCTGTGCCGCGACATACCGCTCGCCCTGATCGGCCGCGGCGACCAGCAGGACCAGCTGCACATCGCCCTGAATGTGATCGGCCAGATGGGCGGCAATGCCCGCGCATTCCGCTCACGCGGCCAGGCCATTGCCTGGCTCCGCGCCCAGCGCCCGGCCGGCTAGCCCTATTGCGGCCGCCCGCCGGCCCGGGCCGCGATCAGGCCGGTCACCAGGTTTTCAACCATCCGCTGACGCGCCGCACTGTCGGGCGCCTCGAGCAGGTCCTGCCGCGCCTGCGCCGGCAAGGGTGCCAGCATGGCGGTGCGGTCAATCAGGGCCTCGAAAGGCATGTTTTCGAGCCCGTTCCAGTCGAGCTGGATATTCTCGCCCGCCAGCCAGACGCCGAGCAGGCGGATCAGACGCGACCGGTCACCCTGCAGCGCCGGACGCGGCGCCAGGTCATGGGCGAAGGGCCGGTAATCGACCTGGCCGATGCGGTAGGGGGTCGCCGCCTCGGCCTCGGCCTTGAGGGCAAAACGGCTGATCCCGGCGAGCGTGACCAGATAGCGGCCATCGCGGGTTTCAACGAAGGATTTGATCCGCCCGGCCGTGCCGATGCGCTGCAAGGCAGGCTCGCCGGTGGCCGTTTCGGCTTCGGGCTGGATGACGCCGATATGGCCGTCTTCGCGGCGCGCATCGTCGATCATGTTGAGATAGCGCGGCTCGAACACGTTCAGCGGCAGCAATTCTCCAGGCAGGAGGATACAGCCAGCGAGCGGGAAGAGCGGCAATGAGGCGGGCAGTGTCTGGGTCTCGTTCATGATCCAGAGATAGGAAGGCCGGGCGCCGCCGCCAAGGGCCGGCCCCGGTTTTCAGTGCCTCAGGGCGCATCCCAGGCGGCGCAGGGTGATTGCGGCTCGCGATGGCAGCCCGCTTCGATCCAGGGTTTCAGCCGGCCACCGATGAAGTGCTGCCAGGTCGCCAGCACGACCGCCGCCAGCTCGGCATCAATCTGCCCCTGCATGGCAAGATCGACCTGAAACCGGGTGCCATCATCCTGCGGCCGCAAGGTCCAGCTGGTCACCAGATCGACCGACCGGCCGGACAAGCCGAGCGGACCATGCAGGCGCAATGCCGAGGGCGCGTCGACATAGATCACCGTCGCGTGCAGGGCGCCGTCATCGCTGCCCTCGCGCAGCCTTTCATAGAAGCGGCCGCCGAAGCGCGGCTCAATCACCAGTTCGGCCGGCTCCAGGGCAAAGCTGTGATCCCACCAGGGTGAGACATCGCCGGTCGCTGCGTCAAACACGGTCGCGGGCGGCGCGTCGATTTCAACGGTGAATGAGGCGGTGAAGCCCTGCGGCTCGAAACTCTCGACGCCGGCATCCTGGAGCGCGACCGCCCCGGCCAAAGCCATCAGTGCAAACAGCATAATCTCCCCTGTCCTGTCAGACCGAGGAGATTAGCGGCTCGCAGCCAGCGAGGCTAGACGGCGAGGAAGTCGCGCTTGCCGACCGGCACGCCCATATTGCGCACCAGCGCATAAACCATTGAAGCGTGGAACAGGACATTGGCGAGGACGTAATTCTGAACGAAGGCATGGCGCGGCAAGGTCATTTCCTTGCCGGGACCGGCCGGGAAACTGATCTCACCGGACGGATCGGCATCGAGCGCGGCGGCCGGCAGGGCCCAGACGGCGGCGCGGGCGGCGGCCAGACGGGCGCGCAGATCATCGAATGAGGCTTCGGTATCGGGGATGGAGACCGGATCCTGGCCCGCCAGGCGCGACAGGCCGCGGACAGAGAAATCGCTGACCAGCTGGACCTGGCGCTTGAGCGCGAACATGTCGGGCGTCAGGCGCCAGTCGAGATAGACGGCCTCATCGACCTTGTGCTCGGCGGCATGGGCCGCGGCCTTGGCGAGAATGCCGTCCAGCGCGCGATAGGTCTGGTCGAGCTGGGTTTTGGCAATGGATGAAAGTGGAATGGACATGGTGACTTCCCCTTGATTGGAAGCCATCAGATGGGGGCGTTCGAGGCAAAGGGCCAGAGGCGGGAATGTGAATACCTGCTATGGCCGAAATCACCCCCGGCCGCCTGCGAGCCGGCCATCGCGGGATTGCCGCCATGGCCGGCCGGGATCAGACCCGTTCATTCCAGTTGCAGACCGGATCGCCATTGGCATTCCAGGTCGACAAACGGGCCGAGAAATCCGCATCGGTATCGAGCAGGATATCGGACAGAAGCGTGTCTTCACTACCGCTGAGCGGCACATCGCCCTCCTGGACGATATCGAAACCACCACCGCCGATGCGCTGGGTGACAACCATGCGGTAATTGCTTCCCGCCTCACCCTCGCCCCAGGCCGTGACCAGCAGGCCGTCCGGCGTCGCGGCCAGCTCGATATGGCAGGCCGTATCAGCGTGACTTTCGGGGTCCGCAGCCGACTGGAGAAAGCCGTCAGGCTCACCAGGCTGGAGCGCCAGCAGGGCTGCGCCGGCGATCGCCGCGATATTGGCAGCTAGAATATTCATGCTCATGACAGTCTCCTTCTCGACTGCAGGTTTCAGGGAGTGCGGACTGGCCGGTCAGGCCGTCCGGGGAGGACAATCATGCCCTCCCCGGGCTTGCGACCGGGATTAGTGCTCGCCCTGGATAACCAGGGTGACATTGCCGCTACCCGTCTGGTTGACGTGGGCATTCTGGCCATTGCCAACCTGGATGATGCCGACACCATTGTTCGAACCATACTGATCCGTTGTCGCGGTGTTGTTACGGCCGATCTGGGCGATACCCGACAGGTTGCGATTGCCGGTCTGGACACTGTCGGCGTAGTTGTTGCGGCCTTGCTGACCGATCACCGCATCATTGCTGCGGCCATACTGGTCGACATGCGCCTGGTTGTAGCGGCCGGACTGACCGACAGTCGTGCCATTGCGGGCGCCATCCTGGATCACGGTGACATACTGGCGATCACCGCGCTGATTGATGACCATCGACTGACGCGTGCCATTCTGGCGGCCGGCGATGTCGTTGTTATAGCCCTGCTGGCTGATGGCCACGCGATTGCGCGATTGTGCTTCAGCAGCGCCAACGGTGCCGAGAACAGAAACAGCGACGAGGGCGCTGGCGAGGAAAAGACGGATTTTCATGGCTTAACTCCATTTGGTGTTGCCCGACGCCCAATGCATCGAAGACTGATACTGTTCTAACCGAAGCCAGGTGAGCCGATCCTGAGGGCCTTATTCAGAAAGCCGACAGGTGGATGAATGGCAGGTGTCTGGCGACAAGTGGTTGAACAACAAAGAAAACGCCCGGCGTGAAAACGCCGGGCGTCGAGTTGAGGGACAGAAAAGAGGGCAGGTTCAGTTCGGCCGCCGGTTGGCGATCGCGGCGCGCAGCCCGCGGCTGCGCTCCAGGTGCGAGGCGCGCGGGGGTCTCGGCGGCGTGTGGGCCGCAGCGGGACCGCGATAAGGCTGCGCAACCGGGGCGCTATAGGTCGCCGGATTGACCGCCGGCCCATTCAGCATCTCGACGGGATAAAGCGCCGGGGTCTGCGTCCGGCAGATCAAACGGCCACGATCATCGAACACGGCGAGGTCGACATGCAGGGCCGCGTCCTGGCCATATTCGGCGTCGCGGATTTCATCCATGCCGCGAAACCCGCCCGCGACCACATAGCCGAGGCCAAGATGCGTGCGGGCGAGAACCGTGTCGCCTGAACCATTTGACGAGAAGCGGCCGCTGAGACCACTGTCGGTGGCGCCGTTTGGCATGCCCTGATAGGCCACAAGGCTGTAGCTGCCGGACAGGCCCGGCGCCGCCTTGGCCACGATCTGGGCCGAGGAATTGGACAGATAGACCTGGACGGCACAGCGTTCATGCGCACCCAGCGCCATGCCCGAAGACTGGGCATTGGCTGGTGCAGTGCCGGCCATCAGGGCCAGACCGAGGGTGGCCGCGGCCAGTTTCAATGTGGGTTTCGTGAAAGTCATTGATCGGGTCCTCCTGATCGGATGCCGGACGCGAACGTCCTGTTGATCCGTGTATAGAGGGCCCGGCATGACGCCCGCCTGAGGAGGAAGTTCAGCTGGCGTTCACCCGGGCAGGATGCCGGGCGGCACCAGTATCAGGCCAGTATCAGGAGAGTTTCCCGGCCCGGCCAGGCGCGGGCTTGTCGCTGCGCCCGAGCACGACGCTGGCCGCCGCGGTCGCGCCGCCGCCCAGCCAGGTCAGCTCGGCAAAACCAAGCGCTTTCAGAACTTTGGTCATGCGCTCACGATGGCCGGGCCGGGATGGGTCACCAGACATATCGGCTTCGACGCTGATCCCGTCCCCGTCATCCTGCACCAGCATGGTGACCAGGCGCTCCCCCCTCTGGAACTCGACACTGGCACACCGGCTGGCATAGGCCGGCTCGGCCGCGCGTTGCGCCAGCTTGCGCTGCCAATTGCCGACCGCCAGGCCCTGGGCCTTTTCCGAAGCGGAGAAGCCGAGATTGCCGAACTCGATTGCATTGGCAAGCAGGACATGAAGCCCGACCGCCATTTCACAGGCGCACGGCAAGGTGGCCGCCAGGAAATTGGACAGACGGCTGGCCTCGTCCATGGTCCGGACGCTGAAGCTTGCGCTGTGCAGGGCCATGACCGGTTCGAGCGCCGCCGCGGGCGAAGCTTCAAAACTGCGATAGGCCAGCAAGCCCTCGATCACGGTGGCGAGCGAGGCGGCATCGATATCGCCTGGCAGATGCAGATCGGCGGTCCCCGAGCCCCTGGAGCTCGCTGTCACCAGTATGGTTTTCTGGTTCGGCGCCGCATGCTTGCGTGCTGTGGCCACGAGTGCGGCATTGGCGTCATCGACCAGCATCACCGCGACCGGCGCGTCTGGCACTGCCTGGGGGCCCAGATACACAGTCACATCCATGCCCTCGGCGAGTACCCGCGACAGCGTCCGTACGCGCGGACTATCAGTCATGCACAGCCAGAGACGCTGTGGCGTGGTGGTGGAGGTTGAAGCGCTCATGACGGACCCAAAACCGGGAATCTCAAAGCATTCCCTGACATTTGAACCTTTGCAGCAATGTCTTAATAACCAATATTCGCGGTCGGGCCGGCCCGTTTACGCCCTCGCCCCCACCCGCCGGGTCAAAAAAAGACCCCGGATGGCTCCAGGGTCCTGTCTCAATAGCGATGCGGCAGGCCCGCGATCAGGCGTCGCGGGCAGCCACGACACCGGCCGAGCGTTCGGTGCGGGTCGGGAAGCGGTAGAAAATATGGGTGCCGATCCGGCGGGTCCGCACCAGCGTACTGCTCCAATGCGGGTCAACGGCGACGGTATGGTAATGCGTCGCACGGCGTGTCACGTCGCGGCCAAAACCCATGAAGGCATGCTGCGCGATCAGTTCGGCCCGGCGCCAGGCGCGGCCCCGTGGCGTGCGCATGGTCGACCCGTCACAGGTGAAGGAGAACTGACAGCCCGTGCTGCGCTCGGAACCCTGATAGACAACGCCGCAAATCGTGTCCGGATAGGCCGAATGGCGCACCCGGTTCATGATCACCTGGGCGACGGCAAGCTGGCCGACAAAGGCCTCGCTGCGTGATTCGTAATAGATTGCCTGGGACAGGCAATTCAGCTCGGCGGTGAAATCGGCGGCCATCGAGAAATGCGTGCTGTCGAATGTGCGCAGATCATCGATCGGGCGCTCGGTCAGGACAGCGCCGCGGACGCGGTCTGCCTCAAGCGAGAGGGCCGCAATCTGCAGGGTGCGTGGCGCATCCCAGGCGGTCTCGACATCGCCTTCATGAAGATAGCGCTGGGCCAGGGATTGCCAGAGGACGGTTTCGTCCTGCTCACGGGCGCGTCCGGACGCGGCATTCAACCCCAGTACGGTCAGCAGGCACAACAGGACGAAGGCCACCGTATGAAAGGCGGTCGCGACCTGCTCTTGCTGTCTTCGTACTGCGTCCGAACTCATTCGCACTCCCGTATTCAGCCTGGTCGAATCAATGCGATGCAATGACCGTACCATGCAAAAGCGAACCCGCCTCTGCTCGAAAATTAGTGCTGCTCTCTATGAGAACAGACCGATCTGGTCAAGCACGCGGCACGATTACAAATAAGAAATGACTCTCCCGAAACAAGAGAAGGTCTGTTTCACCCACCAAGTTCAACAGGTTATCACTTCCGTCGCAGATTGGCCTGCGCCGCCGCCAGGCGCGCAATCGGCACGCGATAGGGCGAACAGGACACATAATCGAGCCCGACTTCTTCACAGAAATCGATCGAGGCCGGATCGCCGCCATGTTCGCCGCAAATCCCGAGTTTCAATTCGGGACGGGTCGCACGGCCGCGTTCCACGGCGATACGGACCAGATCACCAACGCCGTCACGATCAATCGTCACGAAGGGATCCTTTTCCAGAATGCCCGCTTCGAGATAATCGCCGAGGAATTTGCCGGCATCATCGCGCGACAGGCCGAATGTGGTCTGGGTCAGGTCATTGGTGCCGAAGGAGAAGAATTCCGCGTCCTTGGCGATCTCGCCTGACATCAGGCAGGCGCGCGGCAATTCGATCATCGTGCCGATCAGGTATTTCGGCTTGGCGCCGGTCTCTTCCGCGACGGCCTGGGCCACCCCGGCGACGCGCGCCTTGAGGATCGACAATTCAGCGACCGTGGCGACCAGCGGGATCATCACCTCGGCGAGGGGCTGGAAACCGGTTTCCTTCTCGACGGCGACCTGGGCCTCGAAAATCGCCCGCGCCTGCATTTCATAGATTTCCGGGAAGGTGATGCCGAGACGGCAGCCACGATGGCCGAGCATGGGATTGCTCTCGGCCAGATCGCGGGCCCGCGCCATCAATTGCTCTGCCGGCAGGCCGGTGGCCGTGGCGACGTCCATCACATCCTCTTCCGTGTGCGGCAGGAATTCGTGCAGCGGCGGATCGAGCAGGCGGATCGTGCAGGGCAGCTCACCCATGATGCGGAAGATCTGCGCGAAATCATCGCGCTGCATCGGCAGGATCTTGTCGAGCGCGGTCACCCGGCCATCCTGGTCATTGGACAGGATCATCTCGCGCACGGCGGCAATGCGGTCGGCATCGAAGAACATGTGTTCAGTACGGCACAGGCCGATGCCTTCGGCGCCGAATTCGACGGCGGTCTGGCAATCCTGCGGCGTTTCGGCATTGGCGCGCACTTTCATGCGGCGCGTCTTGTCGGCCCAGGCCATCAGAATGGCGAATTCGCCGGTCAGTTCCGGCTTGATCATCTTGGCTTCGCCATAGAGGACCTGGCCATTGGAGCCGTCAATCGTCACCATTTCACCGTCATTGACGGTGCGACGGCCAACCATGAAGAGTTTCTTGGCGTAGTCGATCTTGATCTGGCCGGCACCGGAGACACAAGGCCGTCCCATGCCGCGCGCGACGACGGCGGCGTGGCTGGTCATGCCGCCACGCGCCGTGATGATGCCTTCGGCCGCATGCATGCCGTGAATATCTTCCGGCGAGGTCTCGATACGCACGAGGATGACTTTTTCACCCGCCTTGGCGCGCTCCTCGGCCTCGTCGGAATCAAACACGACGCGCCCCGTGGCCGCGCCCGGAGAGGCCGGCAGACCGGTGGTCAGCACATCGCGCTCGGCTTTCGGATCGAGCGTCGGATGCAGCAATTGGTCGAGATGCGCGGGATCGATCCGCATCACCGCCTCTTCCTCGGTGATCAGGCCTTCCTGGGCCATGTCGGTGGCGATGCGCAGGGCCGCCTTGGCGGTGCGCTTGCCGGTCCGCGTCTGCAGCATCCAGAGCCGGCCGCGTTCGACCGTGAACTCGATATCCTGCATGTCACGATAATGGCGTTCCAGCTTGTCGAAGGCGGCGGACAGCTCGGCATAGCTCTCCGGCATCGCCGCTTCCATCGAGGGCGAATGATCGCCCATGCGCTCGCGCATCGCCTCGGTCAGGCATTGCGGCGTGCGGATGCCGGCGACGACATCCTCGCCCTGGGCATTGACGAGGAATTCGCCGTAATAGCCGCTATCGCCGGTGGAGGGATCGCGCGTGAAGGCCACGCCCGTCGCCGAGGTCTCGCCCATATTGCCGAATACCATGGCCTGGACATTGACCGCCGTGCCCCAGCTGGCCGGGATATCGTGCAGGCGGCGATAGGTCTTGGCGCGCTCGGTCATCCAGCTCATGAAGACGGCGCCGATGGCACCCCAGAGCTGTTCGCGCGGATCGGTCGGGAAAGGCCGGCCCAGCGCGGTGGCGGCGGCAGCCTTGTAGCGGCTGACGATTTCTTCCCAGTCATCGGCACTCAGATCGGTGTCGAGGGAATAGTCATTCTCGTCCTTGAAGCCGTCGAGAATGTCTTCGAAAATTGCGTGATCGACGCCCAGCACGACGTCGGAATACATCTGGATGAAGCGGCGATAACTGTCATAGGCAAAGCGGCGATCACCCGACAGCGCGGCCAGGCCGGCGGCGGTCTCGTCATTGAGGCCGAGATTGAGCACGGTATCCATCATGCCCGGCATCGAGGCGCGCCCACCCGAGCGCACCGAGACCAGCAGCGGATTGGCCGGATCGCCGAGCACCTTGCCGGCCGTCGCTTCCAGCTTGGCCAGGGCGGTTTCGACCTGTTCATTGAGATCAGCAGGATATTGGCGCTTGTTCTCGTAGAAAGCCGTGCAGACCTGGGTCGTCAGGGTGAAGCCTGGCGGCACCGGCAGGCCGAGCGTCGCCATTTCGGCGAGATTGGCGCCCTTGCCACCGAGGAGCTCACGCATTCCCGCCTCGCCCTCCGAATAGCCGGCACCGAACGCGTAAACCCACTTATTGCCTGCAGTCATGACTTCAATCCCTGTTCAAGCATCGTCATCAACCATCAATCCGATTGAAATCCGCCACGGCACAGATCGCCGCCCGGATATCGGACAATAAAAGGAGTCTGTTGCGGCGCAATGCAGGCTCGTCTGCATTGACCGTAACCGTCTCGAAAAACGCGTCGATCGGTGCGCGCAGGAGCGCCAGCGCGGCCATGGCGGCCTTGAAATTCTCGCCGCGCAGAGCCGCACCGGCCGAAACCCGTGCCGCCGCCAGTGCCGCTATCAACTCGCGCTCGGGCGCTTCCGGCGGCGCGGACAGATAGGCGTCGGATGGCGCGCCCTTGAAGGCTGCGTCATCCTTCTTCTCCTCGGCCTTGAGGATATTGGCGGCGCGATTGAAACCGGCCAGCAGGGCGGCGCCCTCACCGGTATCGAGGAAGGCCTGCAGCGCGCGGGCGCGCTGGGTGACGCGGTAGAGGTCATCATCGCCGAGTGCGAACACCGCATCGATGACGTCGTGGCGCACGCCCTCATCGCGAAGGTGGACTTTGAGACGGTCGGCAAAGAAATCGAACAGGGAGCGCGTCCCGACCCGGATCCGCTCCTTGTATTCGGCCAGCGGATTGACATTGGACGTCCGGCGCAGGGCGATCAGGGGCTGACCAACGGTCGCCTCGGCCTCCATCACGGCCTCGCGCTTGGCCTGGAAATCGGCATGGCTGAGCGCATTGTCGACGCGTTGATACTGGCGCGCGATGGCTTTCAGCGTCGAGAAGCGAAAACCGCCCTCAAGCACGATCCGGATCACCCCCAGCGCCGCACGACGCAGGGCAAAGGGGTCCTTCGAGCCGGTCGGCTTTTCGTCGATGGCCCAGAAACTGACCAGCGTATCGAGCTTGTCGGCCAGCGCCACGGAGGCGGAGACCGGCGCCAATGGCAGGCTGTCGGCGGGGCCTTGCGGCTTGTAGTGATCCTTGATCGCGTCAGCGACGCCGCCATCCTCGCCCTGCTGCAGCGCGTAGTAACGGCCCATAGCGCCCTGGAGTTCGGGAAATTCATACACCATTTCCGAGACCAGATCGGCCTTGGACAGGCGCGCCGCGCGGTCGGCCAGCTTGGGGTCGGCACCGACAATCGGCGCAATATCGCGCGCGAGGGCAGCCACACGCTCGACCTTGGCCGCAACCGAGCCGAGCTTGTCGTGGAAGGTGATCTTGCCCAGCTCGGCGACGCGGCCGGACAGGGGTTGTTTGCGGTCATTATCCCAGAAATGCCGGGCATCAGAGAGCCTTGCCGAGAGCACGCGCGCATTGCCCGCCGCGATGGCCTTGCCGCCATCCGGGGCCGCCTGGTTGGCGACGACGACGAAATGGGCCGCCAGCCCCTCCTCGCCCGGCTTGCGCACGGCGAAGTATTTCTGGTGCGTCTTCATCGTCAGGGTGATGACTTCCGGCGGCAGATCGAGGAAATCGGGATCCATCTTGCCCAGAAGCGGCACCGGCCATTCGGCCAGGCCTGCGACCTCATGCAGCAGGCCGGCATCCTCGACCAGTTCCAGACCGGCGTCCTGGCAGACCTTGCGCGCACCATCGAGAATGATCGCCTCGCGGTCCTCGCGCTGCTGTACGACATGGCCCTCTTCGCGCAGGACCTTGGTGTAGTGCGCGAAATCACGGACCTCGAACGGGCCCGGCCCATGGCGGCGATGGCCTTCGGTAATGTTGGACGCGGCAATGCCAAAGACGTCGAACGGCACGACAGATCCGTCGAACAGGCAGAGCAGGCGATGCACCGGACGCACCCAGCGCTGCAGTTTCTCGCCCTCGCCGAATTTCATCGATTTGGGCCAGGGGAATTCCTTCATCACCGCCGGAATCGCCTCGGCGACGACATCGACCGTCGCGCGGCCCGGCTTTTCGATGATGACGACCCAGAACTGGCCCTTCTTGTCGTCGCGCTTCTCGCAGCCGTCCAGACTGTCCAGCCCGGCACCGCGCAGGAAGCCCTGAACCGCCTTCTCGGGTGCATCGGTGCGCGGGCCCTTGCGCTCTTCGCGCACATCCTCGGTCTTGAGCGGCAGGCCGGTGATCGCCAGGCCGAGACGGCGCGGACCGGCAAATGTGGTCAGTGTCTCCCAGGCCAGCCCGGCGGCCTTGAGGCGTTCACCCAGCAGGCGGGCCAGATCGGCCTCGGCACGCGCCTGCATGCGGGCGGGAATTTCCTCGCAGAAGATTTCAAACAGGAGTTCAGACATCAAATGCGTTCCGTTCAGGCATGTTCTTGGGAGGACCAGCGTTCCATGAGGGCGAAATAGCCGTCATCGGGCGCGTTTTCATAGATCAGGTCATCATCGCGGAATGTGACCCAGTCCTGGGCGCTGCGCACCCAGATATGGCCGACCGGGCGCAGACGGGCGCGATCGTCGAGTGTGCCGGCCTTGAGCGAGAGCGCCGGTTTGCCCTCGGTGTCATGGGCGATACGCGTGCCGCAGGCATCGCAGAACAGGCCCATTTTGGCGCTCTTGCTGCCGGTTTCCATCGCAAAGGCGGTCGGCGCGCCCTTGAGGAAGCGCAAGCCGTCGCGCTCGACCAGCATCGACATGCCGAAGGCGCTCGAGGATTGCTGCTGGCACGCCGTGCAATGGCAGCAATACAGCGTCATCGGCTGTCTGGTGATCTCGTAGCGAATGGCGCCGCACTGGCAGCCACCGCGCATGGGGAGTTTCATCACGCTGCGCCTTCAAACAATACCCGTTCCGACGCCACCCAGGCATCGGCACAGCCCTTGGCCAGTTCGCGCACGCGGCCGATCCAGCTGGCGCGCTCGGCGACCGAAATGGCACCGCGCGCATCGACCAGGTTGAAGATATGCGAAGCCTTGAGGCAGAAATCATAGGCCGGCAGCGGCAGCGGTTTTTCCAGCGCCAGCAGGGCCTTGCACTGACCGGCCGCGTCCTCGAACCAGCGCGTCAGCATGTCGACATCGGCGTGCTCGAAATTGAAGGCGGAGAATTGCCGCTCGGCTTCCTGGAAAATGTCGCCATAGCTCAGCCCGGCGCCGTTGAAGTCGAGATCATAGACATTGTCGACGCCCTGGACATACATCGCCAGCCGTTCGAGCCCATAGGTCAGCTCGCCGGAAACGAGATCGACATCCTGGCCGCCGACCTGCTGGAAATAGGTGAACTGGCTGACTTCCATCCCGTCACACCAGACTTCCCAGCCCAGCCCCCAGGCGCCCACCGTCGGGTTTTCCCAATCATCCTCGACGAAGCGGACATCATGCAGATCGCGATCAATCCCGATCGCATCGAGCGAGCCGAGATAGAGCTCCTGCAGATTGTCCGGACAAGGCTTCAGCAGGACCTGGAATTGATAGTAATGCTGCAGCCGGTTGGGGTTTTCGCCATAGCGGCCATCGCCGGGACGGCGCGAAGGCTGGACATAGGCCGCACTCCACGGCCTTGGGCCCAGCGAGCGCAGCGTCGTCGCCGGATGCAGCGTGCCCGCACCGACTTCGACATCATAGGGCTGAAGGATAGCGCAGCCATGGCTGGCCCAGTAGTGCTGCAGACGCAGGATGAGGTCCTGGAAGGACGGCGCTTTGTCGGCGGCCATGGCAATTTTCCCGTCAAATCGAATGTCGGCTTGAATTGGCGCGGACACTAGGCAAGCGCGCCGCCGTAATCAAGCGGCAGAGGCCTGATCTTTTTGCGCTGCAACATCGGCGGCCGGCCGCTCACACATCCATCGCGATCAGCGCCTGGCCGCGCATGATGGCGTCGGCCTGGGCGGTATGGGCGGCCTCGCCTTCATCATGCAGGACCAGGGCTGGCAGGATAACCAGCGGCGCCTTGCCGCAGAGCCGCGCGGTGACCAGCACGCGCTTGGCCGGCCGGTCGGCACGGGGATGAACGGGCCGCAAAGCGACCGCGCCGAAGCGCGGGGCCAGGGCGGCCAGGATATCGCCCAATGCATCGGCGCGGTGGATCAATGTGACGCGCCCTTTCGGCTCGAGCAGGCGCGCCGCCGCCGCGACCCAGTCGGCCAGGGGCACATCACCGGCCAGCCAGGCGCGCTGTTTCTCCGCCTTGGGCAGGCGCAGCGCCCCGGGGTCATCGAAATAGGGTGGATTGAAGAAAACCTGGGCCGCCTTCAGCGCCCCCATCGGCGCGGCGATATCGCCCTGGCGCACCCTCACCCGTTCGCCCAGCCGGTTGGCCGCGATATTCTGCGTTGCCAGCTCGACCGCGTCCGGGTCGATTTCCAGGCCGAGAAAACTATTGCCCGTCATGCGCTGCGCCGCACACAGCAGGGCCGCTCCCGGCCCACAGCCAAATTCAACAAGCAATTCGCCCGGCTTCGCTGCCAGGCTGGCCGCCAGCAGAACGGCATCCATGCCGGCGCGATAGCCCCGGGCCGACTGGCGCAATTCCACCCGGCCGTCGAGCAGGCGATCAAGCGTGGTCTCGCTCATTCTTCCTCCGGCAGGGCTTCGGCGAGCAAACGCAGCGCCTCACCCTCGTCTTCATCCACCACCATCAGCCGCCGCTTGATGAAAGGCAGCCCGCCGCCATACAGGGTCGACATGCCCTCATCGAGCACAACGCCTTCAATTCCCGCATCATTCAGCAGGCTCTGCGCATAGGACAGCCGCACCGGATCATTGGTTCTCAGGACCTCTTTCATATCGGGCACGAACTCCTGTGCTGAATTGCCACCGACAAGGCCGCTTGCCGGGCATGGCGGGGATTTCTATTGTCATCAGGTTTCTACGAGCTTCAAGGGAAACTCCAGGCGTGGACAGCATTGTGAAAGTGAAAGCGACCGCTCGCATGCCCGAACCGGCAGAGCTCAACGCCGCCGAACGCCTCGCCACGCTTGCTTTCGACGATATGCGCCGGGTCGATGCGCTGATTCTTGACCGGCTGCAGAGCCATGTGACCCTGATCCCCGAACTGGCGCGCTATCTGATCGAGGCGGGCGGCAAGCGCGTGCGCCCGATGATCACCATTGCCGCGGCCAATATGATTGGCTGCCGCGACGAGGCGCCGATCAAGCTCGCCGCCGCTGTCGAATTCATTCACACCGCCACCCTGCTGCATGATGATGTGGTCGATGAGAGCGGCATGCGGCGCGGCAAGGCCGCCGCCAATCTCGTCTGGGGCAATGCCTCCAGCGTGCTGGTCGGCGATTTCCTGTTTGCCCGTTCCTTCTCCCTGATGGTCGAAGCCGGCTCGATGAAGGCACTCGGTGTGCTCTCGGCCGCCGCCTCGACGATTGCCGAGGGCGAGGTGCGCCAGCTTGCCGCCGTCAAGGATACCGGCGTTTCGGTCGAGACCTATCTGGAAATCATCGACGCCAAGACCGCGGCCCTGTTTGCCGCCGCCGCCCAGGTTGCCGGCATTGTCGCAGCCCGGCCCATCGTTGAGGAAAAGGCGCTGGAGGCCTATGGCCGCGAACTCGGCCTCGCCTTCCAGCTGGTCGATGATGCGCTCGATTATGACGGCGCCGCGGCCAGGCTCGGCAAATCGGTCGGCGATGATTTCCGCGAAGGCAAGGTCACCCTGCCCGTCGCCCTGTGCATTCTGTCCGCCAATGACGAGCAACGCGCCTTCTGGAACCGGGTGATCGGCCAACTCGACCAGCGCGACGGCGATTTCGATACCGCCCTGGCCTATATACGCGAACACAAGGCCATCGAAGCAACGATCGAAGCAGCCCACAACCGGGCCAACAAGGCGCGGCAGGCGCTGGCAATCTTCCCGGCCAATGAATGGCGTCTCGCCCTGGAAGCGCTGGCCAGCTTCGTCGTCACCCGCGCCCACTGACGCGGCCACGGCTTTTCAGCCTATTGCGTGATGTCCTCACCGGCCGCAGCGGCGCGCTGGCGTACGATGCGGTGAAAAACCGTGAACCCGGCCACGCCGATCACGAAGACAGCAAGCTTCAGGCCCGCCGGTCCGGCCGCGCCGATCAGCACCAGCGCACCGCAGACCAGGCTCAGCCCGGCCCAGATCGCCGCGACACGCCGGTGGCTCGAACCGGTGCGGATCAGCAGTTGATAGGCATGCGCCCGGTGCGGCGCGAACAGGCGGCGTCCGGCCCGGGCCCGCGCCGCCATCGTCAACAATACATCGCCCAGCAGGGGCAGGATCAGCAGCGCCGCCAGCCAGACCGTTCCGTCAGGCCCGGTCGCCGCCCAGCGCAGCGCCAGCCCGGCAAACAGGACCGAGGCCCCCAGCGCGCCGGCATCGCCGGCAAACAGCGTCCCGCGCGGATGCAGAAGCGGCGCATTCCAGACGGCAAAACCGGCCAGGGCTGCAGCCAGCGCCAGGCTCGCGGGGCCGACATCGCCGCCCCCCGCCAGCCCCAGCACCAGGCAGGCCGGGATCAGGCAGGCCAGGATCAGTCCATCCGAACCATCCATGAAATTGACGGCATTGGCCGTCGTGAAGACCCAAAGGCCCGTCCCCGCCAGACCGATCAGCCAAGGCAGGGCGACACCAAACTCCAGGACCGGACCGGCCACCGCTGCCAGGGCGAGGCTGATCACGGCCAGGATGATGAATTTGGGCGTTTCTGAAAGGGTGAACCAATCGTCGAGCAGGCCCGTCAGCCCCGCGATTCCGCCGCACACGGCCAGCCCCGCCAGCATCGCCCCGCTCGCCGGTGATTGTTCGGGCAGTAACGCCAAGGCCAGGAAAAATCCGGCCAGAATGCCAAGCCCGCCACCGCGCGGTGTCGGCCGGTCATGATTGGAACGCTGGTTGGGACGGTCGATAATCCCGGCACGCCGCATCACCCAGCCGAGCAGGAGCGCCGTGCCGAAGGCCGCAATCAGCGGCAGGGCTTCACGCATGACCACCCTCCCCCAGCTGCGCGGGCACAATCGTCCAGTCGGGCAGAGCGGCCCGCAACAGGCCAGCCGCCTGCATCGCCTCGTCCATGTCCGGGTAAAGCCCGAAACAACTGGCCCCGGATCCGGACATGCGCACCAGGCGGGGCATGCCCGTCGCCGCAATCAATTCCAGCGTCCGGGCGATATCCGGCGCCACGGCAATTGCGGCCGATTGCAGATCATTGGGCTCGGCGGAAAGCCAGCTGGGCAAGGCATCCAGATCGGGCGTCGATTGGATCAATGGCGGCGGGTCGCCGGCATCGAATTGCCGGAAAACATCCGCCGTCGAGACGGGAATACCGGCATTGACGATCACCGCGAAGAGCTGCGGAACATCGCCCAGCAATTCAATCCATTCGCCAATTCCGCGCATTCTCAGGGGCTGCGAATACAGGCAGGCGGGGACATCGGCGCCAAGGCCGAGCGCCAATTGCGCCAGTTGTTCCATGGGCCAGTCCAACTGCCAGAGCCGGTTCAACGCGCGCAGGGTCGCTGCCGCATCGGCCGAACCGCCGCCGAGCCCGGCTGAAACCGGGATGAGTTTTTCCAGATGGATCGCAGCGCCGGTCCTAATCCCGGCCGCGGCCTGCAGGGCCCTGGCCGCACGCAAGACCAGATTGGCCTGTTCATTCGCGAGCGCGCGCGATGCCTCACCGGACATGCTGAGCGACAGGGCCGCAGATGGCTGAACGCTGATTGTATCGCCCCAGTCGGCAAACAGGACGAGGCTGTCGAGCGGATGATAGCCGTCCGCGCGGGCGCGACCGACGCGCAGGGTCAGATTGACCTTGGCCGCAGCGCGCTCGACGATATCGCTGTCAGTCACGGGTTCTCGACCTCGATCGGAATGGATTCAGCAGCCGGCACGCCTGATTGCAGACGCAGGGCAATGCCCTCGCGCTCCGTCTCGTCGGGTTCGAGGTCAAGCGTCCGGCGCCACTGGAAGCCGGCTTCAAGCCGCCGCCCGACCTGCCAATAGGCATCGCCGAGATGGTAATTGATCGTGGCATTGCCCGGATCCAGCGCCGCGGCGCGCTCGAGTTCGCTGACCGCAGCATCATACTGGCCGAGGCGGTAATGCGCCCAGCCGAGGCTGTCGACGATATTGCCCTGTTCCGGCTCCAGCTCGGCCGCGCGCGACACCATCTCGAAGGCGCGCGAGATATTGACCCCGTGATCAATCCACAGATAGCCCAAATCATTGAGAATTTGCGGCTCATTCGGGGCGACTTCCAGCGCTTCAAGATATGCGGTTTCAGCCACGGACCAGTCCTCATTGCTGTAGAGGCAGGCAGCGCGGAAGTAATAATGCCGCCAGTCATCGGGCTGGCCGGCAGCATGCCGGTCCGTGATGACACCGCGATACAGCTCGGCCGCCTCCTCGCACTGGCTTTGCACCCGCAACAGATCGGCCAGGATGAGGCGCGCCTCGGTATCTCCGGTCTCCTGCACCAGGGCCCGCGCCGACAGCGTCGCCGGCTCTACATTCCCGAGCCGCGCCATCAACCAGATACGGTCGATTTCCGCGGAAGTCTTGAAGGCGCCCGCCGGCACGGCGGCATATTCCGCCAGCGCCAGTTCGGGCAGGCTGATGCGCTGCAGCGTCTCACCAAGCATGACCCGGATCGAGGCATCAACCGGATCGAGGCGTTGCAGCATGCGCAAATAGACCACGGCCAGGTCCATATCCGCCTGCGCCGCAAGGCTCGCGGCCGGTCCGAACGCCGAACGGGCGGCAAATTGTGCGATGCCCGGGCGCGGCGGCGCAGGGCGGCCGGCGCGGGCGCGCTCGGCGGCAAGGCTGATACTGGAATCGAGTGGATTGCCCTCGAGATAGGCCTGGTACAGCTCAAGCGCCTCATCGGGGCGCCGCTGGCGTTCGAGGAAATTGCCGTAGAGCTCGGTCGTCATGCGCGGGAAGGGCGAGCCGAAAACCGCCGCCTGATAGGCGCCATCGGCATCGACCACCCGGCCGGCAGCATCGAACAGCATGGCGCGGTGGATCGGAATGAAAGGGGCCAGGAAACCCGGCGCTGCGAGGTCCTCGGCGCCGGCCAGCGCTTCATCCACGGCACCACTGCCCAGCAGGGCCCACTGGGTCCAGATCTGGGCCAGGAAAGCATTGAACGGCCCGTAATCGGGGGCATTATGCAGGGTATCGAGCGCCTGAACATAGCGCCGGGCGTGGATCTGGTCGACGGTCACATAGAGCCCGGCCAGACGGCTGGGATCACCGGAGGCCTGGCTGGCCACCGCCAATGGCACGGCACGCTCCATCTCGCCGGCCAGAATGGCGGTGATGAAGGCGCGGTCGGTGAGGATCGTATCGCCGGGCATGCGGCGCAGAGCCTCGGCATAATAGTCCGCCGCGCCCCGGGCATCGCGATTGACGCCGGCATGGCGCGCCGCGAGGAAGGCGCCATAGGCCGACGTTTCCTCCTCGGGGACCGAGACACAGGAGGCCATCGCAAGAATGGCCAGGAAAAGCGGCAGGACGCGCAAATGTTTGATCATGGCGTCATGCTCGCTCTCCGCAGGCCCGCGTGCAAGGGCGCAGCACTCATGGCCTACATATTGGCATACATCGGCCCGCCGCCGCCCTCGGGCGTCGTCCAGTTGATATTCTGGTTCGGGTCCTTGATATCGCAGGTCTTGCAGTGGACGCAGTTCTGGGCGTTGATCTGGAAACGCTCTTCGCCGCTGGTTTCATCCTTGATCCACTCATAGACGCCCGCCGGGCAATAGCGGGTCGACGGGCCGGCGAATTCTTCCAGCTCCGAAGCCGTCTGCAGCGCCAGGTCGGCGACCTTGAGATGGACCGGCTGGTCCTCCTCGTGATTGGTGTTGGAGATGAAGACCGAGGACAGGCGATCAAAGGTCAGCACGCCATCGGGCTTGGGGTAGCTGATCGGCTTGTGCTGCGCCGCCGGCTCGAGGCTGGCCGCATCGGTCTTGCCGTGGCCCATCGTGCCGAAGGGCGACCAACCGCCAAACAGCGTATTGCACCACATATCGATGCCGCCAAACATGACGCCGAACAGGGTGCCGAATTTCGACCAGAGCGGTTTGACATTGCGCACGCGCTTGAGATCCTTGGCGACCCAGGAATTCTCATAGGCTGTCTGATACTCGCTCAGCTCGTCATGGGCGCGGCCCGACTGGATCGCGGCGAAGGCCGATTCCGCAGCCAGCATGCCGGTCTTCATGGCATTGTGGCTGCCCTTGATGCGCGGCACATTGACGAAGCCGGCCGAACAACCGATCAGCGCGCCGCCGGGGAAGGCGAGTTTCGGCACCGATTGATAGCCGCCCTCGGTGATGGCGCGGGCGCCATAGGAGAGCCGTTCGCCGCCCTTGAGAATATCGCCGATCGCCGGATGCGTCTTGAGGCGCTGGAATTCCTCGAAGGGCGAGAGATAGGGATTCTTGTAGTTGAGGTGAACGACGAAACCGATCGAAACCAGGTTCTCGCCATAGTGATACATGAAGGAACCGCCGCCGGTCTTGCCGTCGAGCGGCCAGCCCATCGTGTGCTTGACCATGCCGGGCTTGTGATTTTCCGGCTTCACGCGCCACAGCTCTTTCAGGCCGATGCCGAATTTCTGCGGCTCCTTGCCGGCGGAGAGATCAAAGCGCTCGATCAGCTGCTTGGCCAGCGAGCCGCGCACGCCCTCACCGATCAGCGTGTATTTGCCGCGCAGCTCCATGCCCGGCTGATAGCCATCCTTGTGGGAGCCATCGCGGGCCAGACCGAAATCGCCGGTAACCACGCCCTTGATGGCACCGTCTTCCTCGACGAGCGCCGCGGCCGGAAAGCCGGGATAGATCTCGACGCCAAGCGCTTCGGCCTGTTCGCCGAGCCAGCGGCAGACATTGCCGAGCGAGACGATATGGCAGCCATGATTGCTCATCAGCGGCGGGAAAAAGAGGGTCGGCAGGCTGATCGAGCCATGATGGCCCAGAACCTCGAAGATATCGGTCTTCACCGGATCATTGATCGGCGCGCCCATATTCTTCCAGTCGGGCAGAAGCTCATTGAGCGCCTTGGGATCGACGACAGCGCCGGACAGGATATGGGCGCCGATCTCGGCACCTTTCTCCAGCACGGCGATCGAGACTTCGGTCCCGGCTTCGGCGGCGAGCTGTTTCAGACGGATCGCAGCGGACAGGCCGGCCGGCCCACCCCCAACGATGACAACGTCATAATCCATGGATTCGCGTTCGATTGCGGTATCAGTCATCGGGCGGCGACCTCTTGTCTCTTCGGATTCAACACATATCCGGCTTGCGGGTATCCGGTCATAGCTTAGGATTGCGCCCGCTTCCAGCGCTTGCCGCGCCGGGACAGAAGTTTTGTGACGTTGACGTTCACGTAAGGACTGACCATTCCAACCTCTCCACTCACCTTGGCTGATGAAAAAGCTCTCAAGGCGCTGATCGCCTGGTGGGAGGATGCCGGTATTCCGCTCGACGAGCCGCTGGTGCGGCCACGCGCGCCGCTGCCCTCCAAACCGGCGCCAGCCACTGCACAGGTCAACACCGGCGAACCGCGCACCGCGGAGCGCCGCCCGGCAGCCGCCACCGCTGCCTCGGCCAAGGCCGCCGGCTTCGGCGATGCGAGCGGCGATGGCCCCGGCGCCCGCGAGCTGGTCGCCAAGGCCGAGACGCTGGACGCGCTGCGCACCGCGATCGAGGGATTTCACGGCTGCCCGCTGCGCAACACGGCACGCAATACCGTGTTCGCGCGCGGCAATCCGGCGGCGAAAGTGATGGTCATCGGCGAAGCACCGGGCCGCGATGAGGATATGGAAGGCGTGCCCTTCGTCGGGCCTGCCGGCCATTTGCTCGACCGTATCTTCGCCTCGATCGGCCTGACACCGGATCAGCTCTACATCACCAATGTCATCAATTGGCGCCCGCCGGGCAATCGCAGCCCGACCCAGGACGAGATCGCCACCTGCCTGCCCTTCATCGAGCGCCATATCGCGCTGATCAAACCGGACGTTCTGGTGCTGGCCGGCGACACCGCCGCGCGGACCCTGCTCGGCAGTAGTGAGAACATCACCAAATTGCGCGGGCAATGGGCCGACTATGCCGTGCGCGATGCCGCCGGTGAGCCGACAGGCACGACCATCCCGGCCCTGCCGACCTTCCATCCGGCCTATCTGCTCCGCCGGACCGCGGAAAAACGCTTCGTCTGGCGCGATATGCTGGCCTTGGCGGCGCAGTTGGCGGATCACTGAACCGGCTCTACCCCCTTCATTCTGCTGTCATAAAAAATTTATCGCCCCCCCCAACGGCAATCATTTCTTAACCACAACGCCAGTAAAGTCTTTCGGACGCCAACCGAGACCAGCCCTTCGGCTGATCCGGGCCGACAAAGGATATCCGAAAATGGCACGAGACAATTTCCTCACGGGGCGCGAACGGATGTTCGACGAGGACCAGGTCATCGTGACGAAGACGAACCTGAAGGGGCATATCACCTACGCAAATGACGTGTTTCAGAGCATTTCTGCGCTGACAGAAGCAGAGTGCCTGGGCAAACCACACAGCCTCATCCGGCACCCCCATATGCCGCGCTGCATATTCAAGCTGCTTTGGGAGACCATCCAGAGTGGCCGGGAATTGTTCGCCTATGTCGTCAACCGGGCGACGAATGGCGATCACTATTGGGTCTATGCCCACATCACGCCGAGCTTCAATACCAGCGGCGAAATCATTGGCTACCACTCAAATCGCCGGCAGCCGGACCGGGCCATTCTCACATCCGAGATCATCCCGCTTTACGACTCGTTGCGCGAGGAAGAAGCCCGGCACGAAAACCCCAAACAGGCGATTGCGGCTTCAACCGCCAAGCTCGATGCCATGCTCGACGAGCGTGGTGTCGCCTATGACGAATTCATCTGCACGCTGGGCAATAGCCCGCAGCACACCCATCGCTGAGGACGAACGCGATATGATCAGACAGTTCACAAATTCTGACCGCAAGACCATCCGCCGTGCAGCGCAAATTGTGCGCGCCGTCGCGGAAGGTGATTTTGAGCAACGGATCATCGGAATCTCCAAGGATCCGGAAGTGGCCGAGATGGAGCATGCCATCAACCTCTTGATCGACCGCACCGACGCCTATCTCCGCGAGAGCCAGACCTGCGTCGAATATGTCCGGCAGAACAAACACTACCGCCTGATCCTCGAGACCGGCATGGTGGGCTCCTTCAGGACGGCCGCCCGGGCTGTGAATACGACGGTCCATGGCATCAAGGAGCGACATGACGATTTCCTCGGCCTGTCCACCGATCTGGAAACCCAGCTGACCGAAGTGGTTGGCAATGTCTCGACGACGATCTCCGGCCTGCGCGATGCCGCCACGGCACTCGAGGGAACGTCCAGCGAAGCCAGTCAGCAGTGCATGAGTGTGTCTGCCGGTGCCGAACAGGCCTCTGCCAACATGCAGAATGTCGCGGCCTCCGCCGAGGAATTGACCAGCTCGATCGGCGAAATCAACCGCCAGGTCGTCACCTCCGCCGACATGGCCTCCGACGCCGTCACCAAGTCGGTAGCCATGAACTCGACGATCGAGGGATTGTCCGACGTGTCCCGCAGCATCGGCGACGTCGTCAAGTTGATCAATGACATCGCCGAGCAAACCAACCTGCTGGCCCTCAACGCCACGATCGAGGCTGCCCGTGCGGGAGAAGCCGGCAAGGGCTTCGCCATCGTTGCCCAGGAAGTCAAACTTCTGGCTGGCCAGACGGCGACCGCGACGGAAAGTATCAGCGGCAATATCCAGGAATTGCAGGCCACAGTGACCCGCGCCGTTGAGGCGAATGTCTCGATTTCGGGTGTGATCGAAAACATCAATCACGCTTTCAATGCCATCGCTGGCGCCGTGACGGAACAAAGCGCCGCGACGGGAGAGATCGCCCGCAATGTCGGCGAGGCCGCTCAAGGTACCAATGAAGTCAGCAGCGGAATTGCCTTCGTCCAGCAGGCCACCGCCAGCACACGGGATACGGTAAGCAGTGTGGTTGAATCTTCGGACCACCTCTTCGAGCAGGAGCGCAATCTGGAAAGCTTGCGCGGCAATATTTCCGGCTTTCTGACGACCTTGAGAAAGGTTGGCTGACCTGGATCTGCCAATCGGCATGCAGCTGGCGGCGGAGACCGGAATCGGTTTCCGCCGCCTTGCTGTCCACGCCAGGGATTGGCGGGAACCCGCCGGAGAGATTTTGTTCTTGCTTTGTTCCGAGCGTTCAGCATAATTGCCTCCATGACCGAGCGCCCGGGAGGCTACGCCCTGAATGCCCCAATCCAGACCCCGCCGCCCCGGGGTCGAGGCGCTCGGTCAAACCTTTCCGGACGGTTCGAAGCGACGAGCCGTGACGCGTTTGATGATGGCTGGCGTGATGATGATGAGGCTGCGCGTGTGACGCCTCACAACAGGCTCCACCTCCTGTCCCGATCCATTGAGCGACCTGGGCAGCCTCCCCGCTCGGACCAACTGCATGGCGTAGGGAATTGGATGGGTCTCGTGAGTTTGACGCCCGCCATTCAGCGGGTCTGAACGCCCGGATTGCCGCCCGGCCAGGCAGTGGCTATGCCTGCATCCATGTCAGCCGATCTTTTCTCTCGCCCTGCCCCCGGCCTCCTTATTGCCGGCGTCGATGAGGCCGGACGTGGCCCCTTGGCCGGCCCGGTCGTTGCCGCAGCCGTGATCCTCGATCCGGCCCGGCCGATCGCGGGTCTGGGCGATTCCAAAGTGATTTCGGAGAAACGGCGCGGCAGCCTTGCCCTGCAGATCCGGCAATGCGCCTGGGTCGGGGTCGGCATTGCCGAGCCGGAAGAGATCGACCGGCTCAACATCCTTCAGGCGACCATGACCGCGATGGCGAGGGCCGTGCGCCATCTGCCGCTCGCACCCGGGCATGTGCTGATCGACGGCAATCGCGTGCCCGACGGGCTGCCCTGCAGTGCCGAGGCGATCATCAAGGGCGATGCCTCGGAAGCGGCGATTGGCGCCGCCTCGATTATCGCCAAGACGGTCCGCGACGATTTGATGCTGCGCGCGGCGCTGCGTTTTCCCGGATACGGATTTGAGGCGCACAAGGGCTATCCCAGCTCCCTCCATCGCAACGCCCTGATCACGCTCGGCCCTTGCCCGATTCACCGTTTCAGCTATGCGCCGGTCCGCGCGGCACTCGAAAAGCGCTAGACGCAGAATCGGACTCGACGGGCAAATCCGGACTCCATGTGGATAACTTGATTCGTGTTTAACGACCCGTTAGGCCTGAAGGGCTGAGAACTGCCCCTCATGCAGACGAGTGGAGTGGTGCGTTATGGTGAAGTCCCCGATTGATCAGATTCTGGAAGGCGAATGCGTCGAAGTGATGAAATCGCTTCCCGACGCCAGCGTCGATCTCGTCTTCGCCGACCCGCCCTATAATCTCCAGCTCGGCGGCGATCTGCACCGGCCCGACAATTCCAAGGTCGACGCCGTCGACAATGACTGGGACCAGATCGGCGGCTTCGACGATTACGACCTCTTCACCTGGCAGTGGATGGAACAGGCGCGCCGCGTGCTCAAGCCGAATGGCGCCATCTGGGTGATCGGCAGCTACCACAACATCTTCCGCGTCGGCGGCATCCTCCAGGATGCCGGCTTCTGGGTTCTCAATGACATCATCTGGCGCAAAACCAACCCGATGCCGAATTTCAAGGGCACGCGCTTCACCAATGCGCACGAGACCCTGATCTGGGCCGCCAAGACCAAGGATGGCCGCCCGACCTTCAATTATGCCGCCATGAAAGCCCTCAATGACGGCGTGCAGATGCGCTCCGACTGGTCGCTGCCGATCTGTTCGGGTGGTGAGCGGCTCAAGGGTGATGACGGCAAGAAGGCGCATCCGACGCAAAAGCCGGAATCGCTGCTGCACCGCGTCCTGCTCTCGACCACCAATCCGGGCGATCTCGTCCTCGACCCCTTCTTCGGTACCGGCACGACCGGTGCTGCCGCCAAACGGCTGGGCCGCCATTATATCGGCATTGAACGCGACGCCGAATATCTGAAAGTCGCCCGCGCCCGCCTCGCTGAAATCCAGCCGGCCAGCCGCGATGCAATGTGCGTCACCCAGTCGCCACGCGCCCAGACGCGCATCCCTTTCGGCACGCTGGTCGAGCGCGGCATGGTGAAGCCGGGCGATACGCTTTATTGCCCCAAGGGCCGCCACACGGCGCGCGTCAGGGCTGACGGGTCAATCATCGCCGGCGAACGTTCCGGCTCGATCCACCAGGTGGGCGCCCAGATCCAGAGCGCACCGTCTTGTAACGGCTGGACTTATTGGCATATCCGCACCAAACAGGGCCTGGCCCCGATTGATGTGATGCGGGCCGAAGTTCGCGCCACTCTGGAAAACTAGTCCTTGCTGGCAGGTTTGCGCCGCGAGACGATTTTGAGCATCACGCTCGGCAGGGCGTGGTCCTGCAGGGCATCATCCTCGGCCCAGATACCTTCCTGCGGCTCCCAACCGGGGCCAGCCTCGGCCTCGTGAACGGAGAGCCGCAATTCGAAATGCGTGAAGACGTGACGAATCTCGCCGCGATCCTCCCAGGAGGCATTGAAGGGCGGCTCGCTTGCCGCGCCCGGCTCGCCCCATGCGCTTGAGGGCACTTCCATCATGCCGCCGAGCAGGCCCTTGTCGGCCCGTTGCCGCAACCAGATCCGGCCCTGGCGGCGCACCAGCCAGGCCGTGCCATGGCGGATGGGGCGGGCTATTTTCCTGAGCTTTCTCGGATAATTGAGCATATCGCCCTGCGCCCTCGCCGCGCAGGCAAAACCCCAGGGACAATTTCCGCAATCGGGACTGCGCGGGGTGCAGACCGTCGCCCCGAGATCCATGATCGCCTGGGCGTAGTCGCCGGGGCGCACCGGATCGGCGAGTTCTGCCGCGAGACGGCGGATCTCCGGCTTGGCTTTCGGCATCGGCGTTTCGATGCGGCAAAAGCGGGTCAGGACGCGCTCGACATTGCCGTCAACAACACTGGCCGGCTTGTCGAAGGCGGCGGCAAGGATGGCGTTGGCGGTATATTCGCCGATGCCAGGCAGTGCCCGCAGCGCGTCCAACCTGTCCGGAAAGTCTCCGCCCATCTCGTGCGCAACGACGCCGGCACAGGCATGGAGATTGCGGGCGCGGGCGTAATAGCCCAGCCCGGCCCATTCGCGCATCACATCCTCACGCGGCGCACCAGCCAGATCCTCGACCCGCGGCCATAGCTCCAGAAAGCGATGCCAGTATGGCGTCGCGTGCGGCACGGTGGTCTGTTGCAGCATGATTTCCGACAGCCAGACCGCATAGGGATCAGCCACGCGCCCCGCGCGCCGGTCCTCCGGACGCAGACGCCAGGGTAGCGTGCGGCCTTCGCGATCATACCAGCCGAGCAGAGCCTGGCGCAGGGCGGTGATTTTCGTCAGCTCGTCCATATGTTCCGTAACTTGCAGCGCCGCCCCATCGAGGCGAGAATGCCAGCATGGTCTCCAAACCCCCTTCGTCAACTCTCGAACGGCAGGCGCGCCGCTTCCTGGAAACGCATCGCGGACGCCGTGCGATCCGGGCCGCGCCGCCGGCCGGACGCGCTGCCGAACGCATTCTCAAACCCCTGGCCCGGCGTTTCGGCGTCGGGGTCGAGCGGCTGGTCGAGCACTGGCCCGAAATCGTCGGCGCGCGGCTGGCGGAATGGTGCATGCCCGAGGCGATCCAGAATGCAGCCGGCAACCGGGTGCTGGTGATCCGCGCCCGCGGCCCGGCCGCCGCCGTATTGCAGGCGGAAAGCCGCCGTATCCTCGAGCGCGTGCGCCTGTTTGCCGGCGAGCGCTCCCCGACGCGACTTCGTGTTCTGCAGGGCGCAACCCGCGCGCCGCTGCCGGACACATCCAAGATGACGAAACCTCCATCCGCATCACAAGTGAGCGAGGGGGTGGAGCAAAGCCTCGAGACACGGCTATTGTCCGCGCTCGATCGTTTCGGCAATAGTGTCAAAAGCCGCAACGCCACCGATTTGTGACCCAGGGGGACACCCGCAATGCAACTGACCCGACGCGTATTTTCCGCCATCGCCCTTACAGCAAGCCTGGCCCTGAGTGCCTGCGGCGGCGAAACCGACCCGGCCGGCGCCGGCCAGACCGCTTACGAGCGTGGCAGCGACCGCGGCATGGGCAGCGCTGATGCGTCGCTGACCATGGTTGAATACGCCTCGGTCGCCTGTGGCCATTGTGCCAGCTTCCATGAAGACGTCTGGCCGATGATCGACACCAATTATGTCGAGACCGGCCGCATGCGTTATGTGTTCCGCGAAATGATCACCGGTTCGCCGCAATTCGCGATCGCCGGTTTCGCGCTCGCCCATTGCGTCGCGCCCGAGCGCTATTTCGACATGCTCGACCTGTTATTCCAGCAGCAACGTGCGATTTTCCAGGCTGCAGCCCAGCCCGGCGGCGCGCGCAGCCAATACCTCGCCATCGCCCGCTCCATGGGCATGAGCGAAGCCGCGTTTGACGCCTGCCTCAACGACCAGGACATCAATGCGGAGATCGTCGCCGCGCATGAACGTGCGCTCGCCGAGGGCATCGACAGCACGCCACGTTTCCTGTTCAACGGCGAACTGCTCGAAGCACGCCGCGCGCCGGGCGCCTCCGAATACACATATTTCCTGGGCAATCGCCAGGTCATGATTGATGGCGAACCCCTGCCCGGCCTGGTCGATGCAGACACGTTCGAGCGCCTGATCAATCACCTTCTGGCCCAGCTCGATGGCGACACAGCCACGGCCGCTGACCCCGCGAATACAGAGGACTGAGCCCTTGAAACCGATCACCCGCCTTATCTGCAGCCTGACCCTGGCCACCATCGCCTGGGGCGGGCTTTCAACCGCCGCGCTTGCCGAACACGCCGCCCAGGCGGAGCGACCCGGCGATCATGCCATCGGATCGGTCGATGCGCCCATGCTGATCGTGGAATATGCCTCATATTCCTGTCCGCATTGCGCACATTTCCAGACCGATGTCTGGCCCGTCATTCGCTCGGAATTCGTCGAGACCGGCGAGGTTCGCTATATCTTCCGGTCCATGCTGACATCGCCGCCACAAATCGCCGCCATCGGTATGGTTCTGGCCGCCTGCGCGGACGAGGACCGCTTCTTCAGCGCGACGGATCTGTTGTTTGCCGAACAATCCACGATTTTCGAGACCGCCCAGGCCCAGGGCGATGTCGGTGCTGTCTATAACCGGATCGGTGCCGCTGTCGGGCTCACGCCGGAAGCGCTGGCCGCCTGCTATGCCGATCCGGCGATGACGGAAATGGTCAATGCGGCTGCGGTGCAGGCCAATCAGGACGGGATTTCCGGAACGCCGAGTTTCATCATTGGCGGCAAGGTGATCGCCATGGCCATGTCGCCGGACGGTCCGATCTATAATTGGGGCGAAGCCCCGCTTTTGATCAATGGAGACAGGGTCCCCGCTCAATTGGACGGAGACACGTTCCGCCGAATCATCCTTCACTTCCTCGACGATGCCAATCAGGGCATCGATCATGGGTCGGCTTCCGCGCATTAGGGGCGGGCTGACACGAGTGCAGGACGCGATTGCCCGCCTGCGGCAATCGATAGCGCGATGGAGGTCGGGTGAAATTCACGCAGCTCCGGCTGACCGGTTTCAAATCATTCGTCGACCCGACCGAATTGCGGATCGACCCCGGCCTGACTGGCGTGATCGGACCCAATGGTTGCGGCAAATCCAACCTGCTTGAAGCCCTGCGCTGGGTGATGGGCGCAACTTCCGCCAAATCCCTGCGCGGCGATGGCATGGAAGATGTGATCTTCTCCGGCACCGACAATCGCCCGGCACGCAATCACGCCGAAGTCGTGCTTACCGTCGACAATTCGGAAAAACTCGCCCCTGCCCGCTTCAACGATGCGGCCAGTCTCGACGTGACCCGCCGCATCGGCCGCGGCGCGGGCTCGGCCTACAAGATCAATGGCGAGGAAGTGCGGGCCAAGGATGTCCAGCTTCTGTTCGCCGATGCCGGCACAGGCGCCAATTCCGCCGCACTCGTGCGCCAGGGCCAGATCAGCGAGCTGATCGCCGCCAAGCCGGAAAACCGCCGCCGCATTCTCGAAGAGGCCGCCGGCGTCGCCGGTCTGCGGGCACGCCGGCATGAGGCGGAATTGCGTCTGCGCGGAGCCGAGACCAATCTCGACCGGCTGCAGGAAGTGATCGACGAGATCGGCGCCCGCCATGGCTCGCTGCAGAAACAGGCGCGCCAGGCCGCACGCTATCGCAAGCTCTCCGCCAGCATCCGCACACTGGAAGCCGCCGTCTGGCTCAACCGCTGGCGCGCCGCTGCCAGCCTGGTCGAGGAGAGCGAGGCGGCCCTGGTCGAGAAGCGCGAGGCCGCCGAGACGGCGACCGCCGCTGCGGCCGAGGTCCGGATCCAGGCGGAAATTTTCGCTGCCATGCGCGAGCCGGCCCGTCTGAAGGAGGCGGAGGCGGCCGCAGCGCTGCGAAATCTCGAACGCGAGCGCGACCGGATCGAGCGCGATGCGGCCGATGTCCAGCGCAGCATTGCCGGTCTGGAAGCGCGCCTCGACGAACTCGCCTCGGCCGCCGGACGCGAACAGGACATCGTCGATGACGCCACCGCCAGCCGGGATCAGGCGTCGAAGGAGGTCGAACGGCTCGAGGCCGAGATGGCGCGCGAGAAATCCAGCCTCGCCGGAGCAGAAGCAGCAGCGCTGGACGCCGACGCCCAGCGGCGGAGCAAGGAGAGCTTGCTGGACGCCAAGGCGGGCGACGCCGCCGCGCGCCAGGCCGCACTGGAAAGCGCCCGCCGTGATGCCGAACGCCTGTCGGCGCGGCTGAGCCAGATCGAACGTGAAATCGAGTCCGCGACTTCCGAGCGCAGGGCCCTGCTCGCCTCTTCCGCCCTCGCCGAGCTTGAGACCGCCGAAGCGGCATTGCAGGCCAGCGAAACCGCGAATGAGGCTGCCCGCTCCGCCTTCGCCGCCGCCGAAAGGGCGCGCCAGGAGGCGGAGCTCGAACAACAGACGGCAATCGAGGCCTGGCGTGAACTGTCCGCCGAACGCGACAGCCTGACGCGCGAAGCGGCGACAATCGAACGTCTGCTCGCCAGCGCGCTGCAGGAAAATGTCTCGCCCGCGCTCGATGCGGTTCGCGCGCGACCCGGCTATGAGCATGCGCTGGCGGCGGCGCTGGGCGATGATCTCGACGCTTCACTCGATGAAAACGCCGCACGCCACTGGCACAAGACAAATTGCCATGCCGACGCCCTGCCCGGCGGCTGCGTGCCGCTTTCGGATCATGTCGAGGCACCGGCGGCCCTGAAGGCCCGGCTCGACGCTGTCGGAGTTATCAAGCCGGAGAAGGCCGCCGCCGCCGCGGAAAAGCTCAAGCCCGGCCAGCGCCTGGTAACCCGCGCCGGCGATTTGTGGCGGTGGGACGGGCTGGTCGCCCGCGCCGATGCGCCCTCGGCGGCGGTGGCGCGCCTGGAGCAACGCAATCGACTCGATGCGATCGGCGAGGCTCTCGCCGTCAGCGAGACCGGTTTTGCTGCGGCGACCACGCGGCGCGACACGGCGCAGTCGGACCTGGCCGCAACCCGGCAGGCGGAACAATCCGCCCGGGCCGCCATCGCTCCGGCCGAACGGGCCATTCGCGAGGCCCAGACCCGCATCACCGGCTTGCGCGAGAGCGCGGCCCGGGCCTCCGCGCGAGCCGACGCGCTGGGCGAGCGGCTCGAACGCCTCGCCCTTGAAGCGACCGAGGGCAAGGCGGCACTGGAGACGGCCCAGGCTGTGGTCGCTGCCGCAGCGCTGGCCGGGGAAGACAATGCGGCGCTGGAATGCGCGCGTGAGGGTGCCGACAATGCCCGGCGCGCTGCAGCCGATGCCCGTGCGGCGCTGGAAAGCGTGCGCCGCGAATCGGAATTGCGCCGGCAGCGCCACCTCGCAACCCGCCGTGACCGCGATGCCTGGGCTGAACGCTGCCAGGCGGCCAACGACCGCATCTCACAGATTGCCGCGCAGACCACCGAGACCAAGGCCGCACTGAAACAGGCCCTCGCCCGCCCCGAAAGCCTGCAGCAAAGCCTGCACGCCCTCACTGACCGGCTGGACAGCGCGGAACGTGCGGCGAGTGAAGCCCGTGAAGCGGCGACCGGCACTGAAGACCAGCTCAAGACCGCCGAAGGCGCAGCCCGCTCGGCCGAGAATGCAGCATCGGCGGCTCGTGAAGGCCGTGCCGCGGCAGAGGCCCGGCTCGGTTCGGCCCGGGATCGCCTTGCCGAAACCACGGAACGTCTGCAGGACGCGACCGGCGAGGACCCCGCCACGCTGTCCCGCCGCGTCGGCGACGAGGACATCGATTCGCTGCCGAGTGGCGATATCGAGCGCCGGCTCGATGAGGCCCGTCAGGCACGCGACCGGCTCGGCGCCGTCAATCTGCGTGCCGATGAAGAAGCCGAGGAATTGGCCAAACGCGTCGAGGAGATGAGCCGCGAGCGCGACGACCTGCTTGCCGCGATCGACCGGCTGCGCAAGGCCGTCGACCAGTTGTCGCGCGAAGGCCGGGCCCGGCTTCTGGAGGCGTTTGACGTTGTCGACGCTCATTTCCGCACCCTGTTCGCCACCCTGTTCGAGGGCGGCCATGCCGAGCTTCGCCTGACGGAAAATGATGACCCGCTCGAGGCGGGACTGGAAATCTTCGCCTGCCCGCCAGGCAAGAAGATGGAGACGATGTCGCTGATGTCCGGCGGCGAGCAGGCCCTGACGGCTTCGGCTCTGATCTTCGCCGTCTTCCTGTCGAACCCGGCGCCGGTCTGCGTGCTCGACGAGGTCGATGCGCCACTTGATGACGCCAATGTCGACCGCTATTGCCGCATGCTCAATGAAATGCGGCGGATGACGGAAACCCGCTTTCTCGTCATCACTCACAACCCGCTCACCATGTCGCGCATGGACCGGCTCTACGGTGTGACCATGTCCGAACGCGGGGTTTCCCAGCTCGTATCGGTCGACCTGGTCGGCGCGGAACAGCTGGTTGCCGCGGAATGACAATTTTTCGCAAGTTTTTCAAAGATTTATTGCCCCAGCTCCATTGCTTGACACTCCAGGGGGCCGAGTCTAGTTTGCGCGCGCCTGCCGGGAGGCCCGGCTGGCGGACCGATTTCCATGTCTGAACGAGACGATAGAGCGAAAACACCCGATCGTAGCGAGGATCTGAAGGATTTTGACCGGCGTTTGAGCGAGAAGATCGCGCAGCACCGTGGCAAGACCCAACCAGAGACCGAGACGAGCAATGCCTGGAGTGTCAGCGTCAGATACGGTAGCGGCTTTGCCGGTGGCGTATTGGTCGGGACCGGCCTGGGCTGGGGCGCAGACAAGGTTTTCGAGATCGCGCCGTGGGGCATGCTGGTCGGGATGATAATGGGTTTTGCAGCCGGCGTGCGCAATATCATGCGCGAGGCGGCAGCGGCGAATGCCGAGAATGCGGCCAAGGCCGAAGAGACTGAACATAAGGCCGGCACCATGCCGGGTTCTGACGGGACGAAAGAAGACTAGATGGCCTTGCTCGAAACAGATCCGATGCACCAATTCGTCGTGCAGCCCGTCCTGGAGCTGCCGACTCTGTTCGGAATCGACCTGACGATCACCAATTCGGCGCTGTTCATGATTGCGACGACGCTGGTCACCAGTTTCGGCCTGATCCTCCTGACCGGCCGCGGCGCCATGGTGCCGACACGGTCGCAGTCAATCGCCGAGATCCTCTACGGTTTTGTCGCCGACATGGTGCGCTCGATCATGGGCGAGGAAGGCCGCGCGGTCTTTCCCTATGTCTTCACGCTCTTCATCTTCATCCTGGTTGCCAACCTGCTCGGCATGCTGCCGGGCAGCTATACGGTCACGAGCCAGCTGGTCGTCACCCTTGCACTGGGCCTGACCTCGATCACCCTGGTGGTGATCACCGGCTTCCTCAAGAACGGCTTCGGCTTTCTCAAGCTCTTCGCACCGGCCGGACTGCCACCGGTGATGTATATCCTGATCGTTCCGATCGAGTTTATCTCCTTCCTGAGCCGGCCTTTCTCACTGGCCATTCGCTTGTTCGCCAACATGATGGCCGGTCACACCCTGCTCAAATTGTTCGGCGGCTTCGTGCTTTCCCTGTCCAGCCTGGGCGCGATCGGCATTGCCGGCGCATTGCTGCCGCTGGCCGTCGCGACAGCCGTCACCGCGCTTGAGCTGGTGATTGCTTTCCTCCAAGCCTATGTGTTCGCGGTTCTCACCTGCATCTATCTCAATGATGCACTGCATCCGTCGCACTAGAGTTCTTCACCCTTCCAGCCACACACCTTATTCAACAGGAGCCATCCCATGGAAATCGAAGCAGCCAAGCAAATCGGTGCAGGCATTGCAGCTCTCGCCCTCGCAGGCGCCGGCGTCGGTATCGGTACCATCTTCGCCAGCTATCTTGCGGGCGCACTGCGCAACCCGTCTGCCGCCGCAGGTCAGTTCACCACCCTTCTGATCGGCTTCGCCCTGACCGAGTTCACCGGTCTGCTGGGCTTCGTCGTGGCGATGATCATCCTCTTCGGTTGATCCGTCTCCACCTGCGCCCATTGCCGTTCAAAGAGCATCGAAGATGATCAATTTCTCCGAATCCACATGGCTGATCGGCCAGGCCCAGCCGCATGGCGAAGCCGCGACTGATCCGGCGCATGCGGCGGTCGAACATGCCGCCGAGGCGCATGCCAGCGGCGGCCTGCCGCAGCTGGACGTCTCGACCTGGCCAGGACAATTATTCTGGCTGGCGGTCACCTTCACCGTGCTCTTCATGATGATGTGGAAGGTCGTCCTTCCACGCATCCGCAATGCCATTGAAGAACGGCGTGACCGTATCGCAGATGATCTCGATGCGGCCGCCGATTTCAAGCAGAAGGCAGACGAGTCTGCCGCTGAATATGAACGCCTGCTTTCGGACGCCCGCACCAAGGCCCACGCCATGGCGCAGGGCAATCGGATCGAAGTCGACAAGGCCATGGCGGCCGAGGCGGCCCAGGCCGATCTCGAAATCGCCAAACGTCAGGACGCCGCTGAACAGCGCATTGCTGACATGCGGACCAAGGCACTGACAAAGGTCGAAACGATCGCTGTCGACGCCACACGGGCCATTATCCTTCAGCTGACGGGAGCCGAGCTCGACGAGAAGTCGATCGAAGCCGCTGTCAGTGACGGCCGCTAGAGGACACACATCATGAGTTTCGACTGGATCCATCCAAACGAGGCTGCCTTCTGGGTCGCGCTGTCATTCGTGATCGTCATTGCTGTGCTGATCTATGTCCGCGTTCCCGGACTCGTCGCCAAGCAATTGGACGCCCGCGCCCAGGGGATTGCCGACGAAATCACCGAAGCGCGCCGCATGCGCGAAGAAGCCCAGGAACTGCTCGCCAGCTTCCAGCGCCGGCAGCAGGATGCGGTCGAGGAAGCTGCGGCGATCGTCGCCCAGGCCAAGAATGAAGCGAAAATGCTCAAGAAGCAGGCGCGCGAGGAAATGGCCGAACGCCTCGAACGCCGCACCGCGCTTGCCGAACAACGCATCGCCCAGGCGGAAGCCTCCGCTGCCGCTGATGTGCGGGCCGCCGCCGCCGATCTGGCAGCCCGGGCCGCCGAGCAATTGCTCACCTCCTCCCTGAAGAAGGCGGATTTGAACAAATTGCTCGACGCCGACATCAAGGCGGTTGGCTCCAGCTTCAATTGATCTGAGCCGACATCACAAACAGCAAAAAGGCCCGCAGCGATCGCAGCGGGCCTTTTTCTTTGCCTGAATTTTTGCCTGATTTTTTCTTTGAAAGCGGCCTATTCGGCGGCGTCCTTCTCACCGAAGGCGAAGCGGACACGCTTCCAGACCCAGGGGAAGCGGCGCAGACCGTCAGTGATAAACGTGTGAGCAGTCTTGGACGCAGCGGCAACCAGCACCAGGCCGAAAAGGCCCATCGGCAGGCCGACCGGGATGAGCGGGGTCACAAAGGCGACGGGCACAGCGAGGATCATCAAGATCACCCCGACCGAGATAACGACGGTGCGGATCACAAACACAATCGCCGCACCGAATGCGTTCGACCGTGCCAATCCGTTCAATGCCTCGTTCATGCGGTGACCATCCTCATAACCCGTCCGCCCGGACTGCAGCCGGCGTCGAGGCCGGCGTCTGGACCGAATAGATAACACCTAATTCGTAAACTTGACCCCAATGCGAGACAAAAGAGCCGAAATTCAGGCAGCGCCTGCGACTCGCATCAGACCTGTTGTATATGCGCACCGCAATCGGGCGGGCCCGCCCAGCGGTGCAAGCAAGCTTCCGGTCAGCCCCGTGCGTGTTGCCTCGCGCGGGTGTAAGCCAAACCGGAGGGCTCTGGATTTGCCCGGTCCAAAGCGAACCGCAGCCCCCATCAGATGCGGCCTCGCCGGTGCAAACACAAGATGCCGGCACCAGATTTCGCATGAAAGATTTGTCACGAGGCATCACCGGCGGCCGGGCCGGTGTGAGGGCTGCGTGGCACGGGAACGATATCGCAGGCCCGTCGCAAGCCGCCCTCCCCCGGCCAGGCCGAGGGAGGGCATGCGAGCTTATTCTGCCGCGTCGGCGGCTGGCAGCCAGCGCAGGACTGGCTGACGCGCAGCACGGGTTTCGTCGAGGCGTTTGATCGGGGCGTGAACCGGTGCCGCCTGGAATCGGGCAGTCTCACCAGCCTTGGCCGCGAGTGCGAGCGCTTCCATCACATCGATAAAGCGATCGAGTCCGCCCTTCGATTCGGTTTCGGTTGGCTCGATCAACATGGCGCCGTGGACGACGAGCGGAAAATACATCGTCATCGGATGATAGCCCTCATCAATCATCGCCTTGGCAAAATCGAGCGTCGTCACACCGGTATCCTTGAGGAAACGGTCATCAAACAGGGCTTCATGCATGCATGTGCCATCAAAGGCCGGCGTCATCACCGTCTGCAGCCGCGCCAGGATATAATTGGCGTTGAGCACGGCATCATCCGCGACCTGTTTCAGCCCGTCCGAGCCATGGCTCATCATATAGGTGAGCGCCCGGGTGAACATGCCCATCTGGCCATGGAAAGCGGCCATGCGACCGAAGGGATGCAGATCCTTGCCGGCCAGCTCGCCTTCATGCTCCGCCATGTGCATGATCGCCATGCCCTTGGGATTGTCGCGATCGACCATCAGGAGCGGCAGCGGCGCAAACGGTGCCAGCGCTTCGGAGAGCACGGTCGGGCCGGCACCGGGACCGCCGCCGCCATGCGGCGTCGAGAAGGTCTTGTGCAGATTGATATGCATGGCATCAACGCCGAGATCGCCGGGGCGGACGCGCCCGACAATGGCGTTGAAATTGGCGCCGTCGCAATAGAAATACCCGCCGGCCGCATGGATCAGATCGGCGATTTCCTTGATGTCACGCTCGAACAGACCGCAGGTATTGGGATTGGTCAGCATGATGCCGGCGACATCATCGCCGAGCTTGGCTTTCAGCGCCGCCATATCAACACGGCCACCGGCATCGGCCGGGATTTGGTCAACCGTGAAGCCGCACTGCACGGCCGTGGCCGGATTGGTCCCATGGGCTGATTCCGGCACCAGGACGCGGCGGCGGCCGGTCTGGCCATCGGCGTCAAGACGGGCGCGGATCGCCATCATGCCGCAGAATTCGCCATGGGCACCGGCTTTCGGCGACAGGGCGACGGCGGGCATGCCGGTCAGGGTGAGCAGCCAATGCGCCAGCACATCCATGACTTCATAGGCGCCCTGGACGGTGGAGGCCGGCTGCAGCGGGTGGACATCGGCAAAGCCGGGCATGCGCGCGACTTTCTCGTTGAGCCGCGGGTTATGCTTCATCGTGCATGAGCCGAGCGGATAGAGGCCCAGATCGATCGCGTAATTCTTCCGCGACAGGCGCACATAATGGCGCATGGTCTCCGGCTCGGACAAGCCGGGCAGACCGATCGGTGCCTTGCGCTCCAGACCGCCCAGACGGGTCTTTGTGCCCTTGGGGGCCGGGAAATCAACGCCGGTATTTTCAACACCGCCGCGCTCGAAGATCAGCGGTTCGGCCTGTTCCAGCCCGCGCGAGCCGGAAACCGTGTCGCCATAGCCACCCGTGGCGATATTCTCGGCCATGCGGGTGGGACGTCCTTGTGTATTCATTGCCATCAGAGGACACCCCGCAAGGCTTTTTCGAACACGATCATATCGCTCTCGGTATTGGTTTCCGTCGCCGTCACGAGGAGGAGATCCTCGAACTGGCCGGGATAGAGCCGGCTGGCCGGCACGCCGCCGAGCACACCGATACGGGCCAGCTCATCGACCACTTCAGCGGCCGGTTTGGGCAGGCGCAGGGTAAACTCATTGAAGAAGCTGGAATTGACCAGTTCAACGCCTTCGATCGAACCGAGCCGGTCGGCCAGTTCGCAGGCTGTCTCGTGATTGAGACGCGCCAGCGTGCGCAGGCCGGCCTCGCCGAGCAGGGTCATATGGATGGTGAAGGCCAGCGAGCACAGGCCGGCATTGGTGCAGATATTCGACGTCGCCTTCTCGCGGCGGATATGCTGCTCGCGCGTCGAGAGGGTCAGCACATAACCGCGGCGGCCATCGGCATCGACGGTCTCGCCAGCCAGGCGGCCCGGCATTTGCCGGATGAAATTGCGCTCATTCTTGCAGGCGAACAGACCGACATAGGGGCCGCCGAAATTGAGCCCGACGCCGATCGACTGGCCTTCGCCGACGGCAATGTCGGCGCCCATATCGCCGGGCGCTTCAACCAGGCCGAGCGAGACGGTTTCGGTGAAGACGGCGATCAGCAGCGCGCCCTTGGCGTGGGCGGCTTCCGAGATGGCGCGCAGATCATGCAGCTGGCCGAATATATCCGGCGTCTGCACCACGACGCAGGCCGTGGTCTCGTCGATCGCGGCAATCAGCGCTTCCAGCCCGCCAAGGCCCGGCTCGGTGACATCGATCTCGACGCTGGAATGCTTGGCCAAGGTCCGCGTGGCCTCGACATAATGGGGGTGCACAGTGCCGGCCATCACGGCCTTGTCGCGCTTGGTCACCCGCGCCGCCATCATCACCGCTTCGGCGCAGGCGGTGGAGCCGTCATACATCGAGGCATTGGCGACATCCATGCCGGTCAGGAGCGCAACCTGGGTCTGGAATTCAAACAGGGTCTGCAGGGTCCCCTGGCTGATCTCCGGCTGATAGGGCGTGTAGGCCGTGAGGAATTCGGATCGCTGGATCAGATGGTCCACCGTCGACGGGATATGGTGACGATAAGCGCCCGCCCCCACAAAAAATGGCACCGAGCCGGCCGAGACATTCTTCGCAGCCATGGCCGACATGGCGCGCTCGACGGCGAGTTCACCCTGTTTGAGAGGCAGATCGACCAGCCCTTTCAGACGTGCCGCTTCCGGCACATCGGTGAAGAGGTCATCGATCGAGGCGACACCGATCGCCTCGAGCATGGCCTTGCGGTCGGAATCGAGATGGGGGAGGTAGCGCATGGGATGAGCCTTATGCGATGTGGGCGTTATAGGCGGCTTCGTCCATCAGGCCGTCGAGCTGGGACGCATCCGACAGCTTGATCTTGACGAACCAGCCGGCACCGGCGGCGTCTTCATTGACCTTGGCGGGCTCATCATCGAGCACGGAGTTGACCGCGACGATCTCGCCCGCAACCGGGGCATAGACTTCCGACGCGGCCTTGACCGATTCGACGACGGCGAATTCATCGCCCTTGGCGACGGTCTTCCCGACATCAGGCAATTCGATGAATACGACATCGCCAAGCTGTTCAGCGGCGTGTGCGGTAATACCGACGGTGGCGGTGTCGCCATCGACGGTGATCCATTCATGGTCTTCGGTGTAACGCGTGGTCATGATCAGTCTCCTGCCCCAGTTTTCTGGAATGGTTGGAATTAGCCCCGGAAGAAATTATTCGGCACGAAGGGCAATTTGGTCACCGTCGCCGGACGCGGCTTGCCGCGCACAATCAGGTCGAGCTCCGTGCCCTCGGCCATGTAGTCCCGATCGACATAGCCCATCGCCACCGGACCGTTGACGGTCGGGCCAAAGCCGCCCGAGGTGACGATGCCGATGATCTTGCCATCCTTCGTCGCGATCTCGGCGCCTTCGCGCGCCGGCGCGCCGCTCAGCGTCAGGCCAATGCGTTTCTGGCAGGACTTGTCGTCAATCTGTTTCTGGATCACAGCCGCGCCCGGGAAATCACCGCGCTCGCGGCGCGTCTTCGCGAGGGCCCAGATCAGCGAGGCTTCAACTGGTGTGCGGCTGGTGTCCATGTCATGGCCATAGAGGCAGAGACCGGCTTCCAGGCGCAGCGAATCGCGCGCGCCAAGGCCGATCGCCTCGACTTCATCCTGGGCCAGCAGAAGCTTTGCGATCCGCACCGCATCGGCCTCAGGGATGGAAATCTCGAACCCGTCCTCGCCGGTATAGCCCGAGCGCGACATCATCACTTCGACGCCATCAAGCTGGAAGACGCCGCACTGCATGAAGACCAGCTTGCAGGCATCGGGGCAGAGCCGCGCCATCACGTCCTTCGCGGCCGGGCCCTGCAGCGCCAGCAGCGCGCGGTCTTCCAGGCGGACGAGCTTGCCCTTACCGGCGGTGCCGGCTTCGAGATGGGCAAAATCCTGATCCTTCATCGCCGCATTGACGACGAGGAATATCCCGTTGCCGCCCGGGCGCGAGACCATCAGGTCGTCACGGATACCGCCCTGTTCATTGAGCAATAGCGTGTATTTCTGTTCGCCGGCACCGAGCAGAGCGAGATCGCAGGTCAGCAGCGCCTCGAGTGCGGCCTCATCGCCGGTATAGCGCGCCTGGCCCATATGGGAGACATCGAACAGACCGGCTTTTTCGCGCGTCTGTCTGTGCTCGCCCATGATGCCGAGTGGATACTGGACCGGCATGTCATAGCCCGCGAACGGGACCATTTTTCCGCCGAGTTCGACATGCAGGGCGTGGAGTGGCGTTTTGTGGAGAATTTCGGTCATTGACGGGTCCTGACAAGAGCGCTGATCCTGCCTGCGATGATCCGCCGGCAAGTCGTCGCCCCCGCTGTCCCGTGACCTGAGAGATTCCGCGCGAACCCGCCCTTGCGAGACACGCTTGCTCCGTCGGTGGAGTTGAAGCCTTTTGGCCTCACTCACTTTCCAGCGTTCGTCTCTCTCGCGGTCCGTCTGCCTGAGCGTTTCCGGGGCGGTTGCGCCTTCGGCGCCGGCCTGTTCGCCGGTCTCTCCCGCGAGGAGATATCACCCGGCAGACGCGTCTCGCGACGGACCTGCCGGTTGGCGGGCACTCTTAGGACAAGCCGGGGCGGAGTCAATGCAGGATGGCGGGCGAAAGCGTGCTTTTGCGGCGGAAAATGCGCGGGCCCGGCCGTGATCGCCAGGCAGCGGACCGGATGACCGCGCCTCGGCCCGCCCCGCCTACTCGCCCTGATAGGAAAGATGCATGCAGGACATGAGGGCGCCCTGAAGCAGCGGCACAAATTCGGCCTGGTCCTCCAGGCTCATTGCCCCGGCCTCGGCCGCGGCGGTATCGCGGGCGTTCTCCCAGTCTTCGATCAGGCTCTGCTCTTGCAGAGCTCCCTGCGAGCCGAGCGCAAAGACGCGGTAGGTCGCGGCATTGCTCACAAAGCGCAGCGTGCCGTCGAAACAGTCACAGAACTCCACGTGATCGGCCGGCTCACCACCACTATGGCCCACTTGCTGGATCCGGCAGGCCTGCTGCATCCAGACAGAATAGAGCGCTGTTTCATCGAGAACCGCAGGTGGAGCAAGCCCCGCAAGGGCAAGGAACAAGCTGGCAAACATCACGAATCCTCCCTTTGGCGCATCCCGCAGACTAGCGGAAATCAGCTGCGGCACCCTCCCCCGTTCAGGGGAGAATTACATCCGGTCCGGGGCTTCCAGGCCGAGCAGATGCAGGCTGAGTTCAAGCTGTTTCAGCGTCGCCTCGGCCAGGGCCAGACGCGAAGACTTCGTCGCCTCATCCGGCGCGCCGAGGATCGGACAGGCCGAATAGAATTTCGAGAAGGCCTGGGCCAGCGAGAAGGCATGATCGCACAGCGCATTGGGTGCACGATTATCGATCGCCTGGTCGATGGCGGCGCCGAAACCGTCGAGCGCCAACACCAGATCGCGTTCCTCGTCGGCCTGGACCGAGATCGGGCCCGGCTTGACGCCGGCTTCGGCCGCCTTGCGCATCAGCGACTTCACCCGCACGGCGGCATACAGGAGATAGGGGCCGGTCTTGCCTTCGAAACTGGTGAAACGGTCGAGATCGAACACGTAATTCGTGGTGCGGTAATTCTGCAGATCAGCGAATTTGATCGCTGCCAGCCCGACCATGCGCGCGACGCGGGCATGGTCTTCAGGCCCGAGATCGGCAGCAAGACCGGCTTCCCTGAGGCGTTGACCGGCGCGCTCAATCGCAGAGGCAATCAGATCGGCGAGCCGGAATGTGCCGCCATCACGGGTGCGAAGCCGTTTGCCGTCCGTCCCGTTGACCGAACCGAAATTGACATGCTCAAGAGCGCCTTCCTTGACCAGACCGGCTTTTTCGGCGGCGCGGAAAACTTGCTGGAAATGATTGCCCTGGGCGCTGTCGACGACATACAGCGTCAGATCCGGGGCAAAGCTCGCCTGGCGATCAAGGATCGTCGCCAGGTCGGTGGTGCCATAGAGCGAGGCGCCGCCGGAGGTGACGAGGATGAGCGGTGGCAATTCCTTCTTGTCATCCTCGCGGGCGATATGGACCACCCAGGCACCATCGCTGAGCTCGGCGATGCCGCGCTGTTTGAAATCCTCGACCATGGCCGGGATGAGCGGATCGACATCGCTCTCGCCCTTCCACAGATCGAAATGCACGCCGAGTGCATCGAAATCCTGTTTCAGCGCCGCGATCGAGACCGCGATGAAATGGTTGAGCAGCGCGCGGTAACCGGGACGCCCGGCCTGCAGCTCGGCTGTGGCAGTACGCGACAGTTCAAGCCTGTCGGTATCGGCCTTGGCCTTCTGCGAAGCGAGCGGATAGAGCCGGGCCAGATCATCGATATTGACCGGCGGGCTTTCCGGATAGGGTCCGGAATAATCCGCGTCGAAATAGGGCAGATCGGGCTGTTCCTCGCGCAATTCGGTGATGAGGTGGCCCATTTGCAGGCCCCAATCGCCGAGATGGATGTCGGACACCACATCATCGCCGCGAAAGCGCAGCAGGCGCTGCAGGCTGTCGCCCAGCACCGAGGAGCGCAGATGACCGACATGCATCGGTTTGGCGACATTGGGACCGCCGAAATCAATCATCACCTTGCGCGGCGTGTCCGTCTGCGGTGCACCGGCGCGCTCATCGCCGGCGATCTCGGCGGCGCGCGCATCATAGGCGCCCTGCGCCGGGGTCAGATTGATGAAGCCCGGCCCGGCGATCTCGGCGGCGGCGATCAGCGGATCGCCGGCAATCGCATCGACGATTTTCTGGGCCAGCTCGCGCGGATTGCACTTCGCCTGCTTGGCCGCCGGCATGGCGCCATTGCACTGGAAGGGCGCCGTACCGGACTTGGTCGCAGGCGTGACACGGCCCAGCTCGCGCGGCAGCTGGAGAGAAGCGAACGCGTCGCCCAGTTTCGCACTGAGCTGATCGGCAATTGAAGGCATGAAATCAGTCCTGGCCGGCACCCACGCGGAAGCGTTGGCCACTGCGATTGAAAGCGAGCTGTTCCGGCGTCAGTTCGAAACCGGTGAGGATTTCGAAATTGACTCCCGACGTATCGGCATTGGCGCGCGGGATGGAAATCGCATCAATGGTCTCGGTGATATAGGCACGATCCTCGCCGGCACGGAAACGCACATTGATCGGGAAAACCTGCTTTTCGATAACACCGATATCGCGGCGCGTCACAGCGACGAAATATTCGTAGACATGCGTATCGCCCTGCGCCGCAGGTCCACGGCCGAAGGCCATGTCCAGCTCCAGATTGGCGATGATCGGACGTTCGCCATAATAGCTGCAGAGGGAACGCACACCGAGAATCTCGCCGGTGAAGCCGACATTCTCATAGCGCACTTCGTCGCCATCAAGCTCGACGATCCGGTGCGCATCATACAGCGACAATGCCGAGGGGCACGGGCCGATATTGGGCTGTGCCTCCTCAAAGACATCACTGACGGTCTGGCAGCCATTGAGTAAAATGGCGGCCGCGGCGAGAATGGCAAAAGAACGCATTGTGCATTACCTGACTTGAATACCCGCCCGGCCTCTGGATAGCGCCAAGCCCCTTTGTTAGGACGGTCATACGATGCGTACGAGGCGTGCGCAACGGTATCGCTGATGGAGAACTGAACCCGATGAGCGGCAATCGCCCACCCCTGACTGTCCTGCTGGCCGCGCCACGGGGATTCTGTGCCGGTGTCGACCGCGCGATTCAGATCGTTGAACGGGCGCTGGAGCGCTTCGGCGCCCCGGTCTATGTGCGCCACGAGATCGTCCATAACCGCCATGTGGTGGAACGGCTCGAGGCACTCGGCGCGGTTTTCGTCGAGGAGCTGGATCAATGCCCCGATGACCGGCCGGTGGTGTTTTCCGCCCATGGCGTCCCCAAACAGGTCCCGGAAGAAGCGGCCCGGCGCAATCTCATCTATGTCGACGCCACCTGCCCACTGGTGTCGAAAGTCCATGTCGAAGCCCAGCGTCTGCACGCCAATGGTCGCGAAATCGTGCTGATCGGCCATGCCGGTCACCCCGAAGTCGTCGGCACGATGGGGCAATTGCCGGACGGGGCGATCGCGCTGATCGAGACCGTCGAGGATGCGATGCAGTTCGCACCACAGGACGCCTCGCGCCTGGCCTTTGTCACCCAGACGACGCTGTCGGTCGATGACACTTCAGCCATCGTGGCCGCATTGCAGGCGCGCTTCCCGCAGATCGAGGCGCCGCACAAGGAGGATATCTGCTACGCCACGACCAATCGTCAGTCGGCCGTCAAGGCGCTGGCACCAAGGTCCGACATCGTCTTCGTGATCGGCGCGCCCAATTCGTCCAATTCGGTGCGCCTAGTCGAGGTTGCCAAACGGGCGGGTGCGCCGCGCTCGCAGCTGATCTCCAGCGCCGAGGATGTCGACTGGACCTCGATCGGGGCGATCGGAACGGTGGGAATAACGGCTGGCGCCTCGGCCCCGGAAGATCTCGTCGAAGGCCTGATCGCGGCTTTCCGCGAACGCTATGACGTCAAACAGGAGGATATCCGCGTGACCGACGAAGACGTGATTTTCAAACTCCCGCGCGTGGTAGCCTGACACCATGACCGATTCAGAAAACAAGACACAGCCGACCGAGACCGACCCCGAGGCCTTCATCGCCGCCGTTGAGCATCCGGTGAGGCGGGCCGATGCGCTGGTCCTGCTGGAGATGATGCGCCGTCTAAGCGGTGAAGAACCCCGCATGTGGGGCCCATCCATCATCGGCTTCGGCGATTATCACTACAAGTATGAGAGCGGGCGTGAAGGCGATTTCATGCGCACCGGCTTCTCGCCGCGCAAGTCCGGCCAGGTCATCTACATCATGCCGGGCTATGCCAATTACACCCTCATTCTCGACCGGCTGGGCAAGTTCAAGGAGGGCAAGTCCTGCCTCTACATCACCAAGCTGGCCGATGTGGACATGGATGTCCTCGAAGAACTGATTCAGGCCGGGCTCGACGATATGGCGCGGAAATATCCGAAATGAGCACAGTGACAATCCACACCGACGGCGCCTGTTCCGGCAATCCCGGCCCGGGCGGCTGGGGCGCAATTCTGGAATGGAATGGTCACCGCAAGGAAATATGTGGTGGCGAGGCCGACACCACAAACAACCGCATGGAAATGATGGCGGCGATACAGGCGCTTGAGGCGATGAAGGCCAATCATCACGACATCATCCTGGTCACTGATAGCGGCTATCTGCGCGACGGGATCATGAAATGGATTCATGGCTGGAAGAAGCGCGGCTGGAAAACCGCTGATCGCAAGCCGGTCAAGAATGTCGATCTGTGGCAACGCCTCGACGTGCTGGCACAGACCCACAAGATCGAATGGCGCTGGGTGCGCGGCCATACCGGCGATCCGGGCAATGAACGCGCCGACGAGCTGGCCCGGCAGGGGCTGGCCGAAACCCGCGCTAGCAGGCGTTGACCGATCGTCCGGTCAGTGAATCGAGCCGCGCAAAACCTCGTCAAGCGCTGCGGAAACTTCCCTGATATCGAGCGGCTTGGACAGATAGCCGGTGGCGCCGATCTCAAGATAGTGCTCGCGCGCGCCCTTGGTGGCGTCGGCGGTCACGGCGTAGATCGGAATGCCTGAATAGGCCTTGCCGCTGTCCCGGATTCTCTGGATCGCCTCATCGCCGGACATGACCGGCATCTGGATGTCCATAAGAATGGCGTCAAACCGGTCACGATCGAGCGCTTCGAGCGCCTCAACGCCATTGCCGGCAAGCTGGACCTTGTGCCCCGCATGCTCGACCAGGGCGGAGGCTACAAGGCGGTTTGTCATGACATCGTCCACAACCAGGATCCGTGCCGGTCCGATCGGCGCGGCACTCAGCTCCGGCAATGCCGCCGGTGCGGCCTCGACTGACTCGGCGGCCGCCAGAGGCAGCTCGAACCAGAACTCTGCCCCGTCGCCAGGCTTGCTGACGACTCCGATCTCGCCGCCGGCCAGCCGGACCAGATCGCGGCAGATCGCCAGACCAAGCCCGCTGCCGCCATGCTGGCGGGTTTGCGATGTGTCGACCTGGGCGAAGCGATCAAAAATCCGCTCCAGCTGATCGGTAGCGATGCCCGGCCCGGTGTCGGTGACGCGAAACCGTATACGGTCCCCCGGCAAGGCCGTGAGCCGTACGTCGACCGAACCGGTGCCGGTGAATTTCACAGCATTGCCAATGATGTTGATCAGCACCTGGCGCAGGTTTTTCTCATCGCCCAACACGCTGGCTGGAATGCCGGGGTCTTCCTGCAGACGCAGCGCGATGCCTTTTTGTGAGGCAGTCGTCTCGACCATGTCGAGGACGGAACGGACCACGGGTCTCAGCTCAAAGGACTCGATGGCCAGTTTGACGGCACCGGATTCGATCCGGGAAATGTCGAGAATATCCTCCACCAGCGCCAGCAAGGCCTTGCCGGAGGTCTGCAATGTCTTGAGATAGCGGTCCTGCAGATCGGACAGCGGCGTCAGACCGAGCAATTGCGACATGCCCAGCACGCCGTTGAGCGGGGTGCGGATCTCGTGGCTCATATTGGCGAGGAATTGCGTTTTGGCGCGATTGGCGCTCTCCGCCCGCTCGCGCTGGATCTCCAATTCCTCGGCGCGCTCGACATCGGCAGTGATGTCGGCGATCACGCCAATGATCGTCGATCCGCCGTCCAGCCGTTTGCAGAACAGGCCGCGGGAACGCAGGTGCCGGACCGAACCGTCGGGCCGCACGATGCGATAGCTATGGGTATAGTCCTCGCCGCGCGACATGGCTCCGCGCGAGCGTTCGAGAATGGCCTCGCGGTCATCGGGATGGATCGAGGCCGCCCACTCGTCGAAGTCCGGCGTTGGCAGGCCGGGCCGGCCAAACATATCCTTCAGACGCGCATCCCAGGTGTTTTCGCCACTCTCGATATGATATTCCCAGAGACCGAGATCGGAGGCATCAAGCGCCACCGCGAGCCGGGTCGAAAGAGACTTGGATTCCTCCTCGCGGGACCGGCGCCCGGTAATGTCCTGAAACGAACCGAGCAGTCTTGAAACCCGGCCATCGACGGAGACCGCACGTCCAACCGCTCGGACCCAGATATGGTTGTTCCTGGCCGTGATGAAGGGGAGTTCAAGGTCCCAGGCTTCACCCTGCTCGATGGCGTGATCGATCGATTCCTGCAGCCTCGCACGCGCCTCGGGCGCGTAGAACTCAACCGCCGAGGTCAGGTTGGGAACATAATCATCATCTACCTCGTGGATCCGGCGAGTCATCGGGTCCCAGAGCACGGTGCCGGCATCGAGATCGACCTCCCAGCTGCCAATGCCCCCAAGCTCGGTCACGGCGGCCAATCGGGCACCGGTACTGTCGCGCTCGGCGATCATTTGCGAACGTTCGGTGATATCCTCGATTGACCCGGCCATCCGCACCGCATGACCATCCCCGTCCCATTCCGCCTGCCCGCAAGCATACAGCGTCAGATAATGTCCGGCGCTATGCTGGAAGGAGAAGTCGAGCGCGTAGGGCACGCGGTCCTTGAGATGAGCGCGCAGCGCCGTCCGCACGCGCTGACGATCGGCCGGATGTACCCGGCCAAAGAAGGCCTCCATGCCATCCGGACTGACCTTGCCACCGGAGACCGGATCTCCCGGCATCCGCCCGACCAGTGCCCGCAGACGGTCGGAGGAAAACATGGTGCCGGCCAGAAAGTCGATCTCCCAGATCCCGGCGGCACTGCCAGCGATCGCGAGATCATAGCGCGCCTTGCTGACGGCGAGTGCCGCGCGTGCGCTGTCGCGGTCGGTCTCTGCCCCGTGAGCGTGAAACAGGTTTTCCGCCGCCGTGAACAAGGGCTGGCACTCGGCCAGCAGGGAGCGGGTATAGCCCGCGGCGCGATCCGTCAGTCCGATCACGAGGACGAGCTGGCCATTGCTGAACAGCGGAATACCCGCATAGGCCCGGATTGCGGGGAAAGCGTCCAGGCCATTGCCGGCATGCGCATCTTCGTCCGGCTGGTTGGCGATGACGACCTCACCGGACGTCAGGGTGTGCCCGACCAACGTGTCCGGATCGCGAAATTCCCTGCCGGACATCTCCGGCGCGCCGGCATCGTCCGATACAGCGGCTCCCAGAATCGCATGAGTCCGGAGATAGGGCCCGGCCTCGTCCTCGGCAACTTGACCGATAAAGCCGCCCTCGCTGCCGGTAAATTCCAGCATGGCTTCCAACAGGCGCTCGAAGGCGGGGCCGATCCTGGACGCATCGGCGATGAAATCTCTCTGGATATCGGTGATCACCGCCAGAAGACGATTTGCCCGCCGGGCGGCGGCGCTCTCGGTACGGGTCCGGATCTGCTCTTCCACGACCCGGGCCAGCACGGCGAGATGTTGCAGCGACCGGTCATCGAGATCGAAAGGCTGATCGTGGATCACACACAGCGTGCCGATCCGGAAGCCGCCGTCCACCTCGAGGGGCACGCCGGCATAGCCGCGGATATGCGGTTCACCAACGACGATCGGGCTGTCCTTGAACCGCGCATCGAGGCGGGCATCCGGGACATAGAGTGTGCGGTCTTCACGGATCGCATGGTCGCAGAAGGCGATTTCGCGCGGCGTTTCGCAGACGCTCAGACCGACTTTCGACTTGAACCATTGCCGGTCCTCATCAATCAGCGAGATCGCCGCCATCGAGGCGCCGGTCAGTGTGACGGCGAGATCGGTGATGGAGTCGAACCCGTCTTCCGGATCCGTATCCAGCAGATTGAGCGCGCGCAGTGCTGCGAGACGCGTTGCTTCCTCGATCGGATCCATGCCTGCTCCGCGTCCTGCGCCCGTCAAGAACGGGCCGGGCGACCACCTGAACACAGGAGCATGCACGATTTCAGGTTTACGTCAGATGAACCGTCGCTGCCATTGTCAGGCGGGGTGCACGATCAGGGTCACGCCGCGCACTTCATCGACCACGACCTGGCTGCCCGCTGCCGGGTCGGAGCCATCGAGCGTTTCCGCGCCCCATTCAGTATCGCCGACATGCACCCGGCCGCGGCCGGCGGCAAAATCGCTGACGACGCTGACCCGCTGGCCGACCATGCGGGCCGAACGGTCGTTCAGTCCGCTCTGGCCGCCACGATTCATCGCCGGGCGGACCCAGCGATCGCCGACCCAGACCAGGACCAGGGTGAGGATGGCAAACACGCTCAGCTGCATCGGCCAGCTCGTCCCGAGAATTTCAAGCGCGAGAAAGCCGGTCAGAAAAGCCGCTGCCGCCGGCCACAGCAAGAATGTCGTTCCGGTCAAGACTTCGCCGATCAGGAACAGGCCGGCCAAGGCCCACCAGGCCCAGAGGCTCAGGCGCTCGAGCAGGGATATCATGAAATCCATCACTGACCTCCGTCTTCAAATTACCGCGACTCACGCCTTGCGGGTCGTCTCCCGGATCGCTTCATGCGCGGCCTTGCCGAGCTCGCCGACACCGGTGATCGTGCTGAGGATGTTCGAGAATTCCGCCGGAATGATGACGGTGCGTTGCTGATCGCTGGTCGCCAGCTTGCCAAAGGCCTCGATATATTTCTGGCCAAGAAAGTAATTGATCGCCGAGACATCGCCGGCGGCAATGGCGTTGGAGACCAGCTCGGTCGCCTTGGCTTCGGCTTCCGCTTCCCGTTCGCGAGCTTCAGCGTCGAGGAAAGCACTTTCCCGGCGGCCTTCGGCCTCGCGGATCGCGGCTTCCTTCTCGCCCTCGGCGCGCAGGATGGCCGATTGCTTGGCACCTTCCGCCTCGAGAATTTCGGCACGTTTCAGGCGTTCCGCCTTCATTTGCCGCGCCATCGCCTCGGTGATGTCGTGCGGCGGCGACAGATCGCGAATCTCGATCCGCGTCGCCTTGACGCCCCAGGGATTGGTCGCCGAATCGAGCACCATCAGCAGGCGCGCATTGATCTCGTCCCGCTTCGACAAGGTCTCGTCGAGATCCATCGAACCGATGACGGTCCGCACATTGGTCAGGCAGAGATTGAGGATGGCGAAATCGACATTGTCGACTTCATAGGCCGCGCGCGGCGCATCGAGCACCTGGATGAAGATTACCGCGTCGACCGAAACCGTCGCATTGTCCTTGGTAATGACATCCTGGTTGGGCACGTCGAGGACGCGCTCGCGCATATTCATCTTATAGCCGATATTGTCGATGAACGGCATGATGAAATGGAGCCCCGGCTTGAGGGTCCGCGTGAAGCGCCCGAAGCGCTCGACGGTGAATTCCTTGCCTTGCGGCACGGTCTTGATGACCGAGGCGATGATCGCCAATACCAGCAATAGCAGCACACCAATGATGACGAGATCCATGCGAACCCTCCCTTAGCCGTTTCGGACCGGGCCCATGCCCGGTCCGCTATGCCTCAATCCAGGCTAGAGCTGGCCGAGGATATGATCAGCCGAAGACACCTTGAATTCGCCCGGTGCCTCGACATTCAATTCGGTGACGACGCCATCCTTCGCGATCAGCGAGAAGCGCTGGGCGCGGGTGCCCATGCCAAAGCCGGTGCCGTCCATTTCCAGGCCGACCGCCTTGGCGAAATCGCCATTGCCGTCAGCCAGCATCAGAACATCTTCGCCGACGCCCTGGTCCTTGCCCCAGGCATTCATGACGAAGACATCATTGACCGACATGCAGGCAATGGTATCGACGCCCTTGCCCTTGATCTCGGCCGCATGCTCGACAAAGCCGGGAAGATGCTTGGCGGAGCAGGTCGGCGTATACGCGCCGGGCACCGAGAACAGCGCGACGGTCTTGCCGCCGAATACATCGTCCGTACTTACCCGGTTCGGTCCGCTCGCCGTCATGGTCATGAAGCTGGCGTCCGGAATGCGATCTCCCACCGAAATGGTCATGGCTGTTTCTCCTGCTGAAAAGACTAGTCGCGATAGCGCACGGCAAGATAGCGGGAACGCCGCTGGACGCATCCCCCTTTTTGGCCGCATCATGGAATTATGAGCAGTCCTGATTCAAATCCGCCGGCCGACGGCTTCCTGAACGGCAAATTGCTGATTGCCACACCGGGCATTGGCGACCCGCGCTTTGACCGTTCCGTGATCCTGATGTGCGATCATTCGGCGGAACATGCGATGGGCATCGTGCTCAACAAGCGTGTCGAGGGGCTGCACCTGCCCGAAATCTTCGAACAGCTCGGTGTCGAAACCACCAGGGACACGATAGACCGCCCTGTCCTGCACGGCGGCCCGGTCGAGCGCCAAAGGGGTTTTGTCCTGCACACCAATGATTTCGAGACCCTCGACTCGACCCTTGCCGTCACCGGCGAAATCGGCCTGTCCTCGACCAAGGACGCGCTCGATGCGATGGCATCAAGCACGCCCCCGCGCTGCGCGATGCTGGCGCTGGGCTATGCCGGCTGGGGTTCGGGCCAGCTGGAGGACGAGCTCGCGGCCAATGCCTGGCTGGTCGCCGAGGCCGATGAAGCACTCGTCTTCAGCCCGGACATCGATGGCAAATGGGAGAACGCGCTGGCTGTGCTGGGCGTCACACCCGAGCATTTGTCCGGCACTTCCGGCACGGCCTGACGCATCAGGCCGGTGGCAGGAAGCGGCCCTCCAGCCCGTGGCGCACGGCGAGCAGGGCCTGATCGGGTGCCAGGGCCCCGGCATAGCGATAACCCTGGCCGAAATCGCATCCCATCACCCGCAATCCTTCAGCGATCTCGGCACTCTCAATGCCCTCGGCAACGATTTTCATGCCGAAATGCCGGGCCAGCTGGATCACCGATTGCACGACCGTGCCGGCGCTTTCATTGGCGGCCATGGCGCGGACAAAATAGCGATCAATCTTGACGACATCGAAGGGCAGCATTTCCAGGCGCGCCAGCGAGGAATAGCCGGTCCCGAAATCATCAAGCGCGAGCGCCACTCCGCCAGCCGCCAGCCGCGCCATCACACCGGCGGCTTGATCGGGGTCACGCATGATCTCGGTTTCGGCAATCTCGAGCTTGAAGGCCCCGGCCGGCAATTCCGCCCGGCGCACGGCCTCAAGCAGAGCGTCGGGGAATGCGGGCGAAACCAGTTCGCTCACCGTCGCATTGGCGGCCACAAAAAGATCATTGCCGCCCGCGCACACTGTTCGCCACAGCGACAGATCGGCGATCGCCGAAGCGCGCACTTCGGTACTGATCCGGTCAAGCAGGTCGAGATCATCGGCCATGGCGAGAAAGTCCTGCGGCGCCAGTACACCAACGCCGGGGCGCTCCCAGCGCGCCAGCGCCTCGAAGCCTGCCAGGCGCCCGGTCTCGAGAGCGATAATGGGCTGGTACCAGGCAATGACTTCGCCGGCGGCGACGCCGTTGGCCAGCGCGTGTTCCTCGCGAATGCGCAGTGCGCCCTCGCCGCTGAGCCCGGCAGGCGTCATCAGCCCCTCGAATCGCTGCTCGCCGACCCGGCGGCCGAGCAGGCGGGCATAGGCCACGCTCCCGGCCTCACCGATCAGCCTGATCCGCAGATCGAGCCTGTCGCCGCGCAATGCCGCGTCGAGACAGGCATGATCGGCCGGGCCGAGCCGGGCGCAGAACGCGGCCCAGTTGAAAAGCTTTTGCTGCAGGCCAAAGGGTTCAAGCGCGCCGGTAAAGCGAATCTGGCCTCCACCATCGAGCCCGATCGCGAAGGCGACAGCTCCGGCGGCGCGGGCACCGGTCTCGAAGTCAACCGATGTCATAATCGCGGATCAGTATTGAGAAGCGCAAAACGGTCATGATCGCGCCATTCACCAGCAATGTTGAGGAAAGCCCGCGAGCGGCCCTCAAACTGGAAGCCGACGCTCTTGAGCAATTTGCGCGACGCCTTGTTCTCCGGACGGCAGGCCGCCTCGACACGGTGCAGGCCCAGGCTGTCGAAGGCAAAGGCCAGGATGCGACGCACCGCCATGCGCGTATGGCCCTGGCGGGTATAGGGCGTACCAATCCAGTAGCCGATATCCGCGCTCTGCTGGACCCCGCGACGGACATTATTGAGATTGCAGGCGCCGAGCAGGACATTGTCACGGCTGCGGATGACGAAGAAAGGATAGCCGGCACCGGATTGCCGGTCGATCTGATAGCGTTCCAGCCGCCGCTTGAAAGCGCTGCGGCTGAGCTCGTCTGCGGTCCAGGCCGGTTCCCAGGGTTCGGTATGCGTGCGGCTGGCGCCACGCAGCTTGGCCCAGCTCTCATAGTCCTCGAGTGTCGGCACGCGCAGGCGAATGCCCTGAGCCATCAGGGATTCTTCGATTTCCGCATCGCGCCAAAGTGCCACTCGCCTACTCCCGTCTTGCCGTTTCGATGACGGCGGCTTGCGCTTCACCTGTCACGGTCTTCCGGCCACACCCAGCCGCCCGCTGGCGAGGTGCAAGCCCAGATAAACCCCGATCAATGCCGCGGCCAATCCGAACCAGGTCACCGCATAGCCCAGATGCTTGGACGGCGGTGTCTGGCTCAGGCTGGACGGCAATCCCAGATCGGCCCGGGCCCAGACATCGAGCACCTGGTCCGGATCGGTTTCGAGCGCCCGCGCCATCATGTCCCGATCGAAGATATACCACTGATTGGTATCCGGATCGTTTCCACTCGCGAAACTTCCCGGTCTCGGCAACAGTTCGATACGCCAGGCTTGCGGCCGGGCGATGATATTGCCGTCGAGATCCTCGAAACCGGTCTCCACGAACAGAAAGCCTGGCGCGGAGTCGGCATTGCAGGCCGGGGCCGGCATTAGCGAGACCCGGACCCAGCCCGGCTGGTCGCGCAAGGTATAATACCGCAATTGAGGGCCAGCGAGCGGCGCAGGCGCGGTGATGCTCGGACCGAAAGCACCGGTATGGTCGCCGCACAGGGCTTGCTGGAATGAAGTCACGGCGCCGCGCCCGGCATAGGCGGCGATGAGGTCCGTTTTCCAGGACATCCTCTGCATTTGCCACACGCCCAGCGATACGAGCAGGGCCAGCGCCAGAACCGAGAAGACTGTCAGAACGGGGAGCGGTCTGAAATATGGCATGAGCTTCGTCCTTGCCGCCCGGACAAGGCCGGGCCGGAGCCGGGCCTATTCGTCGAGCTGGCCCTGTTGTGCACCATGCTCGAACTGCAATGCGAAGAGCAGGCCCTTCAACGGACGCAGGCACAGAATGGACGCGCCGAAGATAAACGGGATCTGGATGATCATATGCCCCCACCAGGGCAGGCCCCGGAAGGCGACCGCCGTCAGCAGGAAGAGCAGGATGGCGAGAAAACCGACGATAAACAATGCGAACACCGCTGCGCCATCGCCGACATCGGCGCTCTCGAAATCGGCGCCGCAAGCATCGCAACGCGGCGCGAGCGCCAGCAGCCCCTTGAACATGGTACCCTCCCCGCACTTCGGACATCGGCCCGTCAGGCCGGCGACGAAGGGGGAGGGTTTTTCCATGTCAGTCCTGATTATTGATAGACGACGTAGACGAAGGTGAAGAGGAAGAGCCAGACCACGTCAACGAAGTGCCAGTACCAGGCCGCAGCCTCGAGGCCGAAATGCTTCTTGGCGCTCATCTGGCCGGCCATCAGGCGCAGCAGGCAGACGGCGAGGAAGATTGTGCCGATGATAACGTGGGCGCCATGAAAGCCCGTCGCCATGAAGAAGGCGGAACCATAGAGATTGCCCGAGATCGAGAAGCCGGCTTCGGCATATTCGATCGCCTGCAATGCCGTGAAGCAGAGGCCGAGAATGACGGTCAGCAGCAGGCCCAGCTTGGCGCCCTTGCGGTCGTCATGTTGCAGCGCATGGTGAGCCCAGGTGACGGTGGTGCCCGACAGCAGCAGGACCAGCGTATTCATCAAGGGGATGTGCCATGGATTGAAGGTCTCGATGCCCGCTGGCGGCCAGGAGGACAGCGCCGGATCGATCCGGACATCATGGAAGATCGCGTATTCGAAGAAGACCCAGAACCAGGCGGCAAAGAACATGACTTCGGAAACGATGAACATGATCATGCCGTAGCGCAGGCCGATATCGACCACAGGCGTATGATCGCCGCGATTGGATTCCTTGATCACATCGCCCCACCAGCCGATCATCGTATAGATGACCACGGCGAAGCCGAGGATCAGACCGCCCCATGCGCCATCGGCATAGAGGATGCCGAGCGGATGATCGACGCCGACAAGGCCCTTCATATTCCCGACAGCGCCAAGGGCGAGAAGGAATACACCCAGCGAGCCGACAAACGGCCACGGGCTCGGATCGACCAAGTGGTAATCGTGCTTTACGGCATGCCCAGCCATCGCGAATCTCCTGCGACTTCAAATCAGTCCTGTCAGGCGGTGATAACCGCGACGGGACAAAGGTTCAATGCTAAGGCGCGGCATCGCTTGGCGAAGACGCAGCCTCATCGGTTTCAAAAAACGTATAGGACAGGGTGATGGTGTGAACATCATCCAGAAAACGTTCCTCGGCGATCAGCGGATCGACAAAGAAGAGGACCGGCATATCAATGCTTTCCCCGGGCTCAAGCGTTTGTTCTGTAAAACAGAAACACTCGATTTTCGAGAAATAGGTCGCCGCCTTGAAAGGCGCAACATTATACGTCGCCACGCCGGTGATACGGTGATTGGAGATATTGGTCGCGCGATAATAGGCCAGCCCGCTCTCGCCGACATTGAGGGTCAGCGAGCGCTGCACCGGCTCGAACTGCCAGGGCAGGCCGCGACCGGTATTGGCGTCGAACAGGACGGTCATTTCGCGGTCGAGCACTTCACCCGCTTCGCCGAGGGCGACCTGGGTTGTGCCGCCATAGCCGGTCACCTGACAGAACAGGCTGTAGAGCGGCACCGAAGCGAAGGCCGCGCCAACCATGGCGACCGCGGCGACGCCGGCAAACAGGGCAACGCGCGCATTCTTGTCCAGGCGCGGCTTCATACTGCACCCGCCTCGGCAAAATTCTGCCCGATACGGATCACGGTGACGACGAAGACCAGGGCGCAAAAGGCCAGCAGGCTCAGTCCGATCGCAATATTGCGGCGCTGACGCGCAGCGGTCTGTTCCGGTGTCAGCTTGACGAATTCGCCGGTCGGCATACCTTCGCGGGCCAGAAATCCAGACACTTTCGACCGTTCGAGAGGCGTCGCCCCCTTCACGTCGTCCTCAAGCTCCTCATCCCTGATATCACTCATCCGCCAACTCCCGGTACCGCCATATAGGCACCAAATCCGTGCTCAATAATCAATGCGGCAAAAAGGACGGTGAGGTAACCGATGGAATAGGCGAACAGATCGCGCGCGGCCTTGTCGCCGACGCGAACGGCATAGAGCGCGCCCTCCTCGGCCGAACCGGCTTCACCGGCGCGCGAGTTGAAGACGCGCCAGGCCAGCAGCAGGAAGAGTGCGCCGCCACCGAGCGAGGTCAGGGCATAGGCGATCCCGCCAAGTCCGGTCAGGACCGGGGCACCGGCGAAGACAACCAGCACGATGGAATAGAGCAGGATTTGCAGCCGCGTGGATTTCGGGCCCTTGGCAACCGGCATCATCGGGATGCCGGCGGCGGCGTAATCGCCGCACTTGTAGAGCGCCAGCGCCCAGGTGTGCGGCGGCGTCCACAGCAAGATGATCATGAACAGGATGAAGGCATCGAGCGAGATCTCGCCGGTCGCGGCGACCCAGCCGATCATGGGCGGGAAAGCCCCGGCGGCGCCGCCGATGACGATATTCTGCGGCGTCGAGCGCTTGAGAAACATCGAATAGATGACGGCGTAGAAGAAGATCGAAAACGCGAGAAGCCCGGCTGCGAGATAATTGCTCGCCAGCGCCATCATCATCACCGACAGGATGGAGGCGATAATGCCGAGGCCATAGGCATCGGCCTTGCTGACGGCACCGCGCGGGATGGGCCGCTTGCGGGTGCGTTGCATGATGGCATCGATATCGGCGTCATAGGCCATGTTGAGCGCGCCGGCAGCGCCAGCGCCCACAGCCAGGCTCAGGATTGCGATCGCTGCCAGCACCGGATCCATGGCGACCGGTGCAGCCACCAGACCGGCGCAGGCCGTGAAGACGACCAGCGTCATCACGCGCGGCTTCATCAGGTCAAAATAGTCGCGGGGCGAGGCCGTCGAAACGACCCCGCCCTCAGTGCGATGAACGCCGGGATTGGTGGAGGTATCCGCCATGGCGCCTATTTGATCCGTGGCAGCTCGTTGAACTGGTGGAAAGGCGGCGGCGAGGACAGGGTCCACTCCAGCGTCGTGGCACCCTCGCCCCATGGATTGGCGTCGGCCTTGCGACGGCGAAGGGCCGCCTCGATCAGCACGGCGAAGAAGAGCACCATACCCACCAGCATGATGACATAGCCCCAGGACGAAACGCTGTTCCAGAAGGCAAAGCCGTCCGCATAATCGACATAGCGACGTGGCATGCCCTGCAGCCCCAGGAAATGCTGCGGGAAGAAGATCACATTGGCACCGATGAAGAAGAAGGCGAATTGCAGCCGGGCCAGGATGGAATTGTATTTCACGCCCCAGATCTTCTCGAACCAGTAATACCAGCCGGCAAAGATCGCGAACACGGCGCCGAGCGACAGCACATAGTGGAAGTGGGCAACGACATAATAGGTGTCATGCAGCGAGACGTCGATGCCGGCATTGGCCAGCACGACGCCGGTCACACCGCCAACGGTGAACAGGAAGATGAAACCGATCGCCCACAGCATTGGCGTGCGCAATTCCATCGAACCGCCCCACATCGTGGCAATCCAGGAGAAGATCTTGATGCCGGTCGGGACCGCGATCACCATGGTGGCCGCAACGAAATAGGCCTTCAGATCAACCGGCATTCCGACGGTGAACATGTGGTGCGCCCACACGATGAAGCCGATCGCACCGATCGAGACCATGGCATAGGCCATGCCGAGATAACCGAAGATCGGCTTCTTGGAGAAGGTCGAGACAATGTGCGAGACCATGCCGAAACCGGGCAAGATCAGGATGTAGACTTCCGGGTGGCCAAAGAACCAGAACAGGTGCTGGTACATGACCGGATCGCCGCCGCCGGCGGGATCAAAGAAGGCGGTACCGAAATTGCGGTCCGTCAGCAACATGGTCAGGGCGCCGGCGAGGACTGGCAGCGAGAGCAGAAGCAGGAAGACGGTGACCAGGATCGACCAGGCAAACAAGGGCATCTTGTGCATGGTCATGCCCGGTGCGCGCATGTTGAAAATCGTGGTGATGAAGTTGATCGCGCCGAGGATGGAACTGATACCGGCAATGTGCAGCGACAGGATCAGCAGATCCATCGCAGGGCCCGGATGCCCCATCGTCGAGAGCGGCGGATACATGACCCAGCCACCACCGAAACCATTGGCACCGCCAGCGCCCGGCACAAACATCGACATCAGCGCCAGCGCAAAGGAGAAGGGCAGCAGCCAGAAGGAGATGTTGTTCATGCGCGGGAAGGCCATGTCCGGCGCGCCGATCATCAGCGGCACGAACCAGTTGCCGAAGCCGCCAATCATGGCCGGCATGACCATGAAGAAGATCATGATCAGGCCGTGCATCGTCGTGATGACGTTATAACCCTGGGCATCGCCGAAGAAGCCGCCGAACGCCATGCCGTCGAAGACCTGCAAGCCGGGCTCGGCCAGTTCCCAACGGATCAGTCCGGACATTCCACCACCGATAATCCCCGCGATAATCGCGAAGATCAGGTACATCGTGCCGATGTCCTTGTGATTGGTGGAGTAGACCCAGCGCTTCCAGTCCCACATGCTTGGGGTGTGAGCGTCGTGATTTGCGGCGTCAGCAGACATGGTTCAGCCCATTCCTAATCGAGTTGCGCCAGGCGCGTATTCCGCGCGGCTTCGTATGCGGCAATTACGGCATTCGATTCATCCGTACCCGGCTCGGCCGCGATCCAGGCGTCAAACACGTCCTGGGATACGACATGAACCTCGATCGGCATGAAAGCATGGCCCAGACCGCACAATTCCGAGCACTGACCGTAGAAAGTGCCTTCCTCGGTCACCTGGAACCAGGACTCATTGATGCGGCCGGGAATGGCGTCAATCTTGGTCCCGAAGGCCGGCATCGCGAAATTGTGGATCACATCCGTCGCGGTTACCTGCAGGCGGACGACGGCATCGACGGGCACGACCAGCGGATAATCGACCGAGAGATTGCGGTGCTGGCCCGGCTGGAGATCTGCTTCGGGAACCATGATGGAGAGATATTCCATCGCGCCCTGGTCGGGATACTCATAGGTCCAGTTCCACTGGTTTCCGGTCGCCTTGATGGTGAAGTCGGCGTCAGGAATTTCTTCTTGATAATAAAGAAGCGGGAAAGAGAAGACCGAAATCGCGATCAGGATCACAACCGGCAAAGCGGTCCAGACCACTTCGAGCAGCGTATTGTGACTGCTCTTGCTGGGGACCGGATTATTCTTCGAATTATAGCGCCACATGCACCAGACCAGCAGGGCCATGACGAAGAGCGTGATCGGAACAATGATCCACAGCAGCAAGGTGTGGAACTCAGTGATCCGCTCCATAATCGGAGTCACGGCGCGCGGGAGATTCAATCCCCCGTCCGCCGGCACGTTCAGCGCCAGGGCGGAAGTGGTTGCCGTGATCCAAGTGAGCACAATTGCGGTCAAGAAACGCATGGCTTCCCCATACAAGTCAGGCGTGAAGGTGAGGAAACCCTCACCGATGGCGGCGGAATATAGAGATGGTCACTGACGCTGTCAGGTCACCAAGCACACTTTTTGTAGCGCGTTGAGCAGGGCTTGGTCCAATTTCAGGGATAATTCAAGCTGATCAATCGTTTAACCGGCAGCGCGCCGACTGCAATAAAGCGGCTTTCCGCATGAAATCGCAGCGAAATCGACCGCAGCCGCCCGTGATGCTGCGGCGGATGCGTCCAATCGTCTCACCACGAATCAAACGAGGCCAAAAGGCCAGCACTGCAATTGCTCCGCCCCGCGCTTATTCCCTCAGGGCACGCGCTGAACTATGTCTACCGCATCCGCAAGCGAGAAATGAGGCCCATCATGTCCGACGAACCGATCTCCCAGTTCGAATTCGATGCTGACGATGTCCGGCCCGTGCTCGCGCAAGCCCTGTCGGGCGCCGATGATGGCGAATTATTTCTCGAGACCGCGGCTTCGGAATCACTGGTTTTCGATGATGGCCGCATGAAGGCCTCCAGCTTCGACACCAGCCGCGGCTTCGGCCTGCGTTGTGTCTCCGGCGAAGCTTTCGGCTTTGCCCACTCTTCCGACCCGACGCTCGACGCTGTCAAGCGCGCCGCCGAGACGGCCTCGGCCGTGAAGCGCGGTCCCGCGGCGGTCCTCTCGCCGCCGCCGGCCGGCACTAATCGCAAGCTTTATGACGCCATCGACCCGGTCGCCAATCCGGCGTTCGAGGTCAAATCCGCCCTGCTGCAGGAAATCGACGCCTATTGCCGCGCCAAGGATCCGGCTGTCGTCCAGGTCAGTGCCTCGATCGCCGGCTCCCTGCGCTCGATCTCGGTGCTGCGCGCCGATGGCGACATGAAAACCGATATCCGCCCCCTCGTCCGCCTCAATGTCTCGGTCACGGTCGAGCGCGATGGCCGCCGCGAAACCGGCTCGGCCGGGGCTGGCGGGCGCGCTGAATTCGATCAGTGGATCGCGCCGGACGCCTGGAAAGGCCTGGCCAATGAGGCGATGCGGATTGCGCGCGTCAATCTCGACGCCATCGATATTCCCGCCGGCGTGATGGATGTCGTGCTCGGCCCTGGCTGGCCTGCCGTCCTCTTGCACGAGGCGGTCGGTCACGGGCTGGAAGGCGATTTCAACCGCAAGGGATCCTCCGCCTTCGCCGGCCGCATGGGCGAGCGTGTCGCATCGGCCGGCGTCACCATTGTCGATGACGGCACGATGGAAAAACGCCGCGGCTCGCTGACGATTGATGATGAGGGCACGCCGACCGAGCGCACCGTGCTGATCGAGGACGGTATTCTCGTCGGCTATATGCAGGACCGGATGAATGCGCGGCTGATGGGCCAGAAACCGACGGGCAATGGCCGCCGGCAATCCTATGCCTATCCGCCGCTGCCGCGAATGACGAATACCTATATGCTGGGCGGCCAGCACAAGCCGGAGGAAATGGTCGCCAGCCTCACGGACGGGATTTATGCCGTCAATTTCGGCGGCGGCCAGGTCGATATCACGTCGGGCAAATTCGTCTTCCAGTGCACCGAGGCCTATCGGGTCCGCAATGGCAAGATCGAGGCCCCGGTCAAGGGCGCCACCCTGATCGGCGACGGTCCGACAGCGCTGACCCAGATCACCATGATCGGCGATGATTTCGCGATGGACCCTGGTGTGGGCATGTGCGGCAAGGGTGGCCAGGGCGTGCCGGTCGGGGTCGGCCAGCCGAGCCTGAAAATCGCCGGCCTGACCGTCGGCGGCGCTGCCTGACTGAAAAGCAATGTTGCTGTGACGCCTTGCGACGGCAGGCTCGACGAGCCGCCTGGCGCGACGATATGCGCCACCTTACCAATCATTACATGGTAGGCAGCAAAGTCGATTGCTATTCCTGCATCATGGTTTGGGGCAGGCGCATCTTGTGGGGACATATGCGGGACTTTTTGACAATAGCGATCGCGAGCACGGCCTGTTTCGCCGCCATCGACGCTCCAGCATGGGCGGACGCTGAAGCAGAAGCGTTGCAGGGTGACAGCGTCGGGGTGGACAGTCAGAGCGGCCTTTCGGTATTCAGCAAGGCTTATTTCGACCCATTCTCACCAGTCACGGCACTGGACATGGTGCAACGCATTCCCGGCTTTTCGCTCTCCAATGGCGATACGAGCCGGCGCGGCCTGGGCGACAGTTTCGGCAATGTGCTGATCAATGGTACCCGGCCCTCGAACAAATCCCTGTCGCTGGACACTGTGCTGCAGCGCATCCCGATTGCCGATGTCGCGCAGCTGGAACTGATCCAGGAGGCCCTGCCGCAATACAATATGCGCGGCCATTCGCGGCTGGTGAATATCATCCTGGTCGAGGGGGCCGGCAATTCCGGCTCGTTTGACGCCCGGCTGCTGCTCTCACCGTCTGGCCGGCTCGGGCCACGCGGAATCGTGTCCTATGCGACGGTCGCAGGCCCGGTGGAATTGAGCTTCGGCCTCGATATCGGCACCGAGGGCAACCGAATACACCGCCGCCGAGCCTTGCACGATCCCGGTGAGGCCTTGCTGGAACTCCAGCGCGACAATGATCAGCGCCAATACCGCCAGATCGTCCCGAGCTTCTCCCTCAACTGGCAGATCGACAGTGACTCCAGCCTTCGCTTCGACCTCCAGGCCGAAACATGGGACTGGAATCGCACCCAGGTTTCCTTCATCGACGCGCCGGCCGGCGCCGGCTTCGAGCCGCTTCGCTATGAGCAGAGCCAGACGGCCAATCACGGCAATTCCTATCTCGGCTCGATCAGCTATGCGCGCGAACTCAGCCCGACCCTCTCAATCCAGACAATGGCGCTGCTCGACCGCGGGCGCTGGGATGACGGCCCGGAAACCTATGAGACCTATGACCCCGCGTCCGGCTTTGTCGGTGCCATCATCGTCGAGGCCGAGGGCGAAACCGAGGAAACAGCCCTGCGTCAAACGCTGGCCTGGACTCCGGACGACCGCCACGCCTTCGAATTCGGCGCCGAAATCGCGGTCAATGCCCGTGAGACCGGCCTGGCGCTGTTCGAAGATGATGGCGTGACCATCACGCCGATCGTGCTGCCGGTGGCCAATACCCGCGTCGAGGAGACCCGCAGCGAGATATTCGCCAACCACACCTGGACGGTCAGCGACCGGCTCAGCGTGGAGAGCGGCCTGCGTTATGAATTCTCGGAAATCGTCCAGACCGGCGATTCCGAACAGTCACGTTCCTTCGCCTATCCCAAGCCGAGCGTGACGCTGAACTGGCGCCAGGACGACCAGAACCGGTTGCGCCTGACTGCGCAGCGCGATGTCGACCAGCTGGATTTCGGCAAATTCGCCAGTTCCGTCGATATCGCGGACAATAACGCCACCCTCGGCAATCCCGATTACGTGCCCCAGCGCACCTGGACGCTGGAGGCCGAATGGGAACGCCGCTTCGGGGATGACGGCTCCTTCTCGCTCCAGATCGGCTATGACTGGATCGAGGATCTTGATGGCTGGGTGCCGATCACGACGCCGACCGGCGTGTTCGATGCGCCGGGCAATATTGGCGACGGCACCAATCTGCGCGTCACCGCCAATCTGACCACACCGCTCGATGGCTTCGGCCTGACCAATGCCGTGATCGACGTCTTCGGGGAATGGTATAATACCAATGTCGAAGATCCGCTGACCGGCCAGGATCGCGCCTTCTCCGGTACACGCGAGTGGGAACTCGGCCTTGATTACCGCCAGACCTTCCCGGCGCAGCAAATCGCCTGGGGCTGGGATTATCACTGGGTCTCAGATGGCGAAGTGTATCGCGCCCAGGAGGTTCGTCTATATGACAATACCGACGGCGATCTGGATCTCTACATCGAGACCACCCGATGGGGCGGCGTCACCACCCGCCTCGGCGTCGATGCCGTGCTCAATACCGGCGATAGGCGGGAGCGGGTCTTCTATGATGGGTCCCGGGCGGCGGGCCTTGTGACCGGCACCGAGTATCGCACTGAGAGCTCCGGCTCGATCTGGTATTTGCGGGTGCGCGGAACCTTCTGAGTGCAGACCGGCCGATGCGGGTCAGGCCGTCTGCGCGCCCGCAGGGAGCGCGCTGACGGCGCCGACCATGCCGGGGCGTCACTGACCTTTTGATCCATGCCATCCGCAGAAGCGGCTTGCCCTGCGCTTATATACACAAGCAAGCCCCGGCGGCTGGAAACCAAATCGGCCAGAACACGAGCGAAATTAAACAAGTCGATTGTAAAATTAAAACATAAGTCACAATACTGCATAATCTTCATTGCCATAACCCGTCTTCAATATTACCGATCATTACATAGCACACACCCTGTAGACTGAATATCTTGACGGCTCTTGGGCGGTCGGGGCCAGTCAGTCTTGTGGGGACACATGCAAGGATATTTGAAATCAACAGTCGCAGGCGCGGCGATTCTGGCCAGCCTGGCCTTTCCGGGCTTCAGTCAGGCTCAGAACGGCGATCCGGAAAGCCCGGCGCAAATTACCGAATCGCGCAATGGCATATCGACATTTTCGAAGGGCTATTTCGAACACTTCTCACCGGTCACGGCGCTGGACATGGTCACGCGCCTGCCCGGCTTCTCTGTCTCCAACGGCGACACGGGCCGGCGGGGGCTCGGCGACAGCTTTGGCAATGTGCTGATCAATGGCGCACGCCCATCCAATAAATCGCTCTCGCTCGGCACCGTGCTGCAACGCATTCCGATCAGTGATGTCGACCGTATCGAGCTCATCTCCGAAGCCCTGCCGGACTACAATATGCGCGGACATGCACGCCTGGTGAACGTCATTCTCGTCGAAGGCGCCGGAAACTCGGGCTCGTGGGATGCGACCCTGAACGTGTCGGCATCCGGTCGCGTCGGCCCGCAGGCGAACATCTCCTGGGCCCGGGTCATCGGACCGGTCGACCTGACCGTCGGCCTCTACACCACCAGTTCGGGCGACCGGGCCCGCCGCCGCAGCAGCCGGTTCGACGCCGCGGGCAATCTGGCTGAAATCCAGCACGACAATGACCAGCAGGCCTATCGCGAGGCCGCGCCATCCCTCTCGCTCAACTGGCAGATCGATGACCGCTCGAGCCTGCGCTTCGATGTCGAGGGCACGGTCTGGCGGTGGGCAAACCAGCAGGTCTCCTTCATCGGCGCACCGTCCGGAGCAGGTGTCACACCCCTGCGCTACGAGCAGAATGCAACAGAAAACAACGGCAATTTCTACGTCTCGTCCGCGACCTATTCGCTCGAATTCAACGACACCCTGTCGAGCCAGACCATGGCGCACTTGCGCCGGGATACCTGGGATGACGGTCCCGAAGCCTATGAGACCTACGATCCTGCGAGCGGCTTTCTGGGCGCCATCATCGTCAATGGTGGCGGCGATTCCGAGGAAACAGCCCTGCGCCAGACGCTGAACTGGACTCCCAATGAGCGCAATACGGTCGAGATTGGCGGCGAGATCGCGGTCAATGCACGCGATACCCATCTGGCCTTGTTCGAGGATGACGGCACATCCCTCACCCCCATCCCGCTGCCGGTCGCCAATACCCGCGTCGAGGAGACGCGCAGCGAGATTTTCGTCAATCATACCTGGACGATCAGCGAGGCGTTGAGCCTGGAAAGCGGCCTGCGCTATGAATTCTCCGAAATCGTGCAGACCGGTGATGCCAACCAGTCGCGCTCCTTCGCCTACCCCAAGCCGAGCGTGACGCTGAACTGGCGCCAGAGCGACCGCAACCGGTGGCGCTTCACGGCACAACGCGATGTCGATCAGCTGGATTTCGGGAAATTCGCCAGCTCGGTTGATATCGCCGACAATAATTCCACGCTTGGCAATCCGGACTATGTGCCCCAGCGCACCTGGACAATCGAGGCCGAGTGGGAACGGCGCTTTGGCGATGACGGCTCCTTCTCGCTGCAGGCCGGGTATGACTGGATCGAGGATCTCGATGGCTGGATCCCGGTCACGACGCCGGGTGGCGTGTTCGATGCTCCGGGCAATATCGGCGATGGCACCATCCTGCGGGTGACCGGCAATCTAACAACGCCGCTCGACGCCATCGGCCTGACGAACGCCACGCTGGATGTCCTGGCCCAATGGAATGACACCAATGTTCACGATCCCCTGACCGGGGAGGATCGCCATTTCTCCGGCTATCGCGAATGGGAGCTGGGGCTTGATTTCCGTCAGGCCTTCCCGGCAGCGCAAATCGCCTGGGGCTGGGATTATCACTGGTATTCCGACAGCGAGGTCTTCCGGGCGCAGGAATACCGTGTTGCGGGCTATACCGATGGCGATCTCGACCTCTATATCGAGACCACACGCTGGGGCGGCGTCACCACCCGTCTGGGCGTCAACGAGGTCATTGGGAATGGCGATGACCGGCAGCGTGTCTTCTATGCCGGCTCGCGGGCCAGCAACGTGGTCACCGGCACCGAATTCCGCAACGAAAACTATGGAGCCACATGGTATCTGCAAATTCGC